>Ga0302157_10000144_pt1 | contig 91962 bp, 78 predicted proteins | sample I_Bog_N3_3_FD_193502 | JGI IMG/M metagenome (GOLD analysis project Ga0302157, IMG submission 193502) | Peat permafrost microbial communities from Stordalen Mire near Abisko, Sweden - I_Bog_N3_3 | ecosystem: Environmental > Terrestrial > Soil > Wetlands > Peat | place: Sweden: Abisko, Stordalen... | reverse complement strand
GCGATGCCAAAATGTGGCGCAAGTTTTTGGCTATACTGCCTGAAATGGTGGGCCGTTGATTTGCCACGAAACCCCATGTCGCCTAGCGCAACCCAAACCGTTTGTAGTCGTTTGGTTCTTGGGTAAGAAGGTTCAAAAACCTTGAGTTCAGGAACAGCTTATTCAAGCCAATTTGCTTTTCCTTTAGGATTCCCGCCGCCTCCAACGCGTGCAAATACGTGGATGCCGTCTGTCGCTTCGCAATTCCAGCGCCAACGACATTTTCGATTCGGCAATACGGCTGCGTGAAAATCAGATCGATCAACTCGCGGCTATACTGTTTGGGCACCGCCTTTCGCGCATACTCCGCCGTATGTTCGATGAGCTTTCTGACTGCATCGATCTTGGCGAGTGTCCACTCGGCAGTCTCCTGCGTTGCCCGAAGCATATACAGAATCCATGGTTCCCATCCCTCCTGCGTTGTGACCGACAGAAGGTGGTCGTAGTACGCCGCTTTGTTCTTGATGATGTAGCGCGACAGATATAGCACTGGCTGATCGAGCAAACCTTGCTCCACGAGCATCAACAGATTCAAAACCCGACCCGTTCGTCCGTTGCCATCTGTAAAGGGATGGATCGCCTCGAATTGGTAGTGCGCGACGGCCATACGCACGACGGGGTCAATGTCCTGCTGGTCGTGTACGAACCGTTCCCAGTTTGCAAGCTTGTCTCGCAATCTTGATTCAACTTCGGGCGGCGTATAGACGACCTCCCCCGTTGCATCATTGGCAAGTTTGGTTCCCGGTACCTTTCGCACCGCCATTCGTGCCCCCTTGATCGTGCTACACACCTCCTCAGCGGTGCGCGTCGTCAGCGGACGTTTTCGGAGCGAATCAAATCCAGCCTTGAGAGCGGTTCGATAACGCAGTGCCTCTTTGGTTGCGGGATCGGGCGCAAGCGACTCCAGTTGCGCATGGCGAAACAGGGCATCGGTTGTGGTTACGATGTTTTCAATTTCCGAACTTGCCTGCGCTTCGAGCAGCGGAATTGTATTGATCAAAACCGCCGGATTCGGGATCAACGCCGTCGCTTGGCGCAGCGCTGCCAATGCTGCCCTGGCTCTCACGCATGCCTTGAGGATCGTCTTGGTCTCGATATCGACGGACGGCGGCAGATCCGGCAAGTCGTTATATGGCTTGGAAGGGTCAAAACTCATATGTCGAAAATTATCACTTTTTTCGACATTAGGCCACCGCAATGTCGATTGCCTCGACAAAGGGCTGGGCCTGATCCTTCATTCCGAAACTGGAGATGCCTCCGAGTAGCCCCCGCCCACAGCTGGCTGCCACTGAACGGGAATGGACATCGACGGACGTGGAAACTAGATTCTCCGTGGAGATTCGAAGCGATTTATCGCGATCTTCTAATCGGAGTGGACGTCCGCGGACATCCCTCAACGTCCTTGGATGGTGGGCCGTGTAGGGATCGAACCTACGACCAATTGATTAAGAGTCAACTGCTCTACCAGCTGAGCTAACGGCCCAATAAACCTTTCCGCAACCAACTCGACGCCTCCGCCCCAAGGGTGGGGTGGACGACGGGACTCGAACCCGCGACGGCCGGAATCACAATCCGGGGCTCTACCAACTGAGCTACGTCCACCATCGTCATACTTCCGGCACGAGGTGGCGCGCCCGGCAGGAATCGAACCTGCAACCGCCGGCTTAGAAGGCCGGTGCTCTATCCGGTTGAGCTACGGGCGCTTAAACCTCGTGGAGACTAGAAAGCGCCAAACGTAAATTCCAGGCCGATGCTCGGGTTTCAAACCAACCGAATCGGAAGTGCGCGCGGATTATATAGAGTGCCCATTGCAGAGTCCATTGAAAGGGGTCCGCCGGCCCCGCCTTGACGCGCCCAACGCCAAACCTGGCCGGCTCGACGATTCCTCACTTAAATCAATGGATTAGCGGCTGTGGCACCTCGGGATGGACGCCATCGTGGCGTTCATGGCGCGGGACAATGCACCCCAAAGTCCCGCGTGCGTATAATCGGCGGAGTTGAATCGGGAACCGGAAAGCCCTCAATCGTCCCCGGCACCTTCGGCGTGATTTGCCGATTTGGCCTCTGTGGCGCGGCTCGTCAGCGGCATGGCACAGCGAGGGGGGATCAGCTCGTATTTCCGCGCAGTTTGGAATTCTCAACCCGGATCGCATGGATGTTGCCGAACCGGCGCTGCGATCTGCGTGAGACGGACCTACTGCGGAGATCGCCAGGGGGAAGAACCATGATCCAGAAGATAGTAGTCGCCTACGACGGGTCGGAGCCGGCCGACAAGGCCTTCGAGTACGCTCTGGAATTCGCCGCGAAGTTCTCGTCGGAGATTGAAGTCGCAGGCGTGCTTCGGCCGCCCGAGTTTGGTGGTGCCGTGGAGGCCGCCGCGATGATCGAGGACGGTCGAAAGCACTTTCTCGAACAGACGCGCACGCTGCAGGAACGCGCTCATCGCGCCGGCATCACCGTTCATTGCCACAGCTTGGTAGGCCATCCGGGCGATCAGCTCGTAAGGTACGCGGCCGAGGTGGGAGCCGGTCTCGTGGTTCTCGGGTACCGGGGCAAGTCCCTGGTGCAGCGCTGGCTCACCGGCTCCACGGCGAAGCAGGTGATGAGTCATGCGCATTGCTCGGTGCTGATCGCTCGATGATGGTTGAACTCGGCGGCGATCCCGCTTACGGAACGAATTCCAACAATCTCGCGGTCGCCACACGAAACCGGCGTGCCCGGTGCGGGAGTCAAGTTTCAGGCGGATGCCGCCGAGGCCTGGGCGTGGTGCCAGAAAGGCGCGCTTCATCAGTGGGCAATCACGGCGCGGCTCGGTGATTGAACGGCAGTGGAACACTCACCGGTCATGGTTGATCAACGCCAATAAAGGGATCCTCATGAGCTACGTCGACAAGAATCTCCTTCCGGGTGAGCAGGTCGTCTATCGCGCCCATTTGCACTGGATCATCTACGTCCCCGCTGCGCTTTGGGCGCTGCTCGGGATCGCCGCGATCGCCGTCGCGATGTCGGTCCAGGACATGCATTGGATCGCCTTTCTCGGGATGCTCGGATTGCTGGTGGGCGCGATCCTCGCGGCCGCGAGCTGGATCCGGGATAAGACGTCCGAGTTCGCGGTCACGACCAAGCGCGTCGTGATCAAGCTGGGCCTCGTTCGCCGCTATTCGCTCGAGCTGCTGCTGCGTCAGGTGGAAGCGATCCGCATTGATCAAGGCATTCGCGGCCGGATCCTAGGCTACGGCACCCTCATCATTGGAGGCACAGGAGGAACGCAGGAACCCTTCGATCGCATCGCCAATCCCCTCGAATTTCGCCGCCAGGTGCAGGCCGTGACCTCGAACTGAAGGCGGCCGGGTGAGCGTGGTCGGGGTGACAGGATTCGAACCTGCGACATCTACGTCCCAAACGTAGCGCTCTACCAGTCTGAGCTACACCCCGAGGATCGAATCGAGCGCCGGTGCCGGAGGCTCGCTGGACAGCGCAACGCCGCAGAAACTCGAGGGGCGCTAGTGTACGGGGTTGCCACCGGCACAGGCAATGAAAAGCGCCCTGCCCGGCCGCACGGGAGCCGGTGCGCCCGCTGCGGGCCTGCCCCGGCTCGGGGCGGCTTGCAGCGCCGAGGGATCCTCAGACGGCGCGCAGCAGCGGCTGGGCCGGGGTTTCGCGCCTCATCAGCGTGCTCTTGCCGAACAGCGACGCGACCAGGTCGACCGCCACCGCGGCCGTCCGGTTGCGCAGATCGAGGGACGGATTGAGCTCCATGATGTCGAGCGAGCCCAGCAACCCGGTGTCGGCGATCATCTCCATGCACAGCTGCGCCTCCCGATACGAGGGACCCCCGGGCACGGTGGTTCCGACGCCGGGCGCGATTTCCGGGTCCAGGAAGTCCACGTCGAAGCTCACGTGCAGGTGAGTGTCCCGGTCCAGCGATTCCAGCGCATTCGCAAGCGTCTGACGCATGCCGGTCTCGTCGATGAACCGCATGTCGAAGACCTCCAGGCCCATCTCGTGCACCAGCCGCTTCTCGCCCTGATCGACGCTGCGGATGCCGATTTGCCGGATGCTCGACGAGTGAATCGCGGGCACTTGGCCGGACATCTCGATGAGACTCTTGGGGCCGAGCCCGCACAGGCATGCCACGGGCATGCCGTGAATGTTGCCGCTGGGCGTGAGCACATTCGTGTTGAAGTCGGCATGCGCATCGAGCCACAGCACACGCAGCTTCCGGCCCTGCTCCCGGCAATACCGCGCGGTTGCGCTGATGGAGCCTATGCTCAAGCTATGATCGCCGCCGAGCAGGATGGGCATGCGCGCATCGGCGAGTTCGCGATGCACGGCATCGTGCACCGCACGATTCCATTGCGTCACTTCATCCAGGTGACGATAGCCATCCTCGGGTCCCCGCAGCGGATTGGCCGGCCCGCGAAGATCGCCGCGGTCTCGAACCTCGAGGCCCTGCGTCTCGAGCATGCCGTGGATGCCGGCGACTCGCAGCGCCTCCGGCCCCATGGACGCCCCGCGGGTTCCGGCGCCGATGTCGCTGGGCGCCCCGATCAAGGTGACTGGGTGAGTCATGACGATATCTCCCCGGCGAAGCCGCTGCCCTTGATGTCTCACGCGGTCTTGCGAATGCGCGGCCGCGCACGCAGTCCCAGCGTACCGCCGTACAGATCCTTCGGATTGTCGAGTTCGGGCACGAGATCGATCTGCCGGGCGCCGCCGCGCTCTTCCTGGACCAGCGCGTGCAGGAAGCGCAGCGCCGAATAATCCTCGAGCGCGAAGCCCACCGAATCGAATATCGTGATCTCGCGCGCGTCCGTTCGGCCTGGTGCAACGCCGCGCGCAAGGCCGGCGAACTCCGTGACCGGATAATCGGCGTTCATTTGCTGGATCTCCCCTTCGACGCGCGACTGCGGCTCGTATTCCACGAACACCTTGACGTTCGGCATGCGCAGCACGTCGGAATGCAGTTCGGTCTTGCCGGGACAGTCGCCCCCGACCGCGTTCAGGTGCATCCCGGCGGCAATCATGGGCGGCGTCAGTATGACGGCGTTGCGCTTGTCGGCGGTGACGGTCGTGACGATATCCGCTCCCTTGCAGGCGTCCGCGCTCGACGTGGCGCGCAACAGGCGCAGGTCGCCCAGCTCCGGCATGGAACGCAGGTTGTGTTCGAGCTTCGCGGTCGCCTTCGGATCCGTGTCGAACAGCCGCAGTTCCCGGATGCCGAGCATGCAATGGAATGCGACGGCCTGGAATTCGCTTTGCGCACCGTTGCCGATCAGCGCCATGACGCGGCTGTCCGGGCGCGCCAGGTAGCGCGCGGCGAGCGCCGACATGGCCGCGGTGCGCAATGCCGTGGTGATGGTCAACTCCGAGAGCAACAGTGGATAGCCGGTTTGCACGTCGGCCAGCACGCCGAAGGCGGTGACCGTGAGCAACCCGGCCGCCGTGTTCTTCGGATGCCCGTTGACGTACTTGAAGGAGTAGAGCTGCCCGTCGCTGGTGGGCATCAATTCGATGACGCCGACGGAGGAATGGCTGGCCAGCCGCGCCGATTTCTCGAAGTCGGGCCAGCGGCGGTAATCCTGTTCGATCTCGCCGGCCAATCGCTCGATGAAGGCGCCCGTCCTCACCTGGCCGACGAGCCGCAGAATGTCGCTGACGCCAATGTAATCGATCATGCTCGAACTCCCATGGACCTTGAACCCGACGGGGTTTGAGACCCCATCGCCACCTATCATGACCAGCCGGGCAGCCAACAAGAAGCCAGCAAGTTGCACAAAATGCCGAAATGATCGAGCATATCGTCAGGATCAAATGACGATTTGATAGGAATTGACCCCATGGACGACACTGACCGGCAATTGATTGGACTGCTTCGCGAAAACGCCCGGGCCTCGGTGGCATCGCTCGCCAAGGCGCTGAAGGTGGCCCGGGGAACCGTGCAGAACCGTATGGCGAAGCTCGAGCGCGACGGCACCATCGCCGGATACACGATTCGGCTGCGGCCGGCTGTCGATGAGCGGCGCATCAGCGCCTTCACCACCATTGCGGTCGAAGGCGCTCGGATCGAGCCGGTGGTCCGCACCTTGCGCGGCGACCCGTCGGTCGTGACGCTGTATTCGACCAACGGACGCTGGGATCTGGTGGCGGAGATCCGCGCCGACAGCCTGCAATCCTTCGATCAGGCCCTGAGCCGGATTCGGCGCATCGAGGGCATTTCCGGCACCGAAACCAGCCTGCTCCTGTCGACGCACAAGCTGTAGCGAGAAAATCCGTGACGCGCGACTACATTACCCATTAGGACACTATCTTGACGTATAGGTAAACGCATGGCAGGATGCTGCCCATGATCGATTCGGCGGAGAAGCTCTATTCCGTTTCGCAGCTGGGGCTCGATTTGGGCGTGAGCGCCCGGACGATCCGCTTCTACGAGACCAAGGGCCTCATTGCGCCGAGGCGGGCCGGCAACAACCGCGTCTACACCCAGCGCGACCGGGGCCGCATGATCCTGATTCTGCGCGGCAAGAAACTCGGATTCACGCTGCGTGAAATCAGGGAGTATCTTGACCTCTACGACGCGGACCCGACGCGCGCGAAACAGCTGCGGCTGCTCTTGAAGGCGGTGCGCAGCCGGATTCTCAAGCTCGAGGATCAGCGCGTCGCGCTCGACGAAGCCTTGGGCGAACTGCGCGAGGTGGAATCGCAGGCGAACGCGGCGCTGAGTTCTCTCGAGAGCGCTTCGCGGCGCGCGGCGCCCCCGATGAAACCGGTGAGCAAATCGCCCACGTCGACCCGGCCCACGGCATTGGAAAACCAGGACTAGCGCGATCCGGTCGCGGATCGCTCGGAACCACCCGGAGTAGTAATGAAAAACGTCGTCATCGCAGGCTACGCCCGCTCCCCCTTCACCCTGGCCAACAAAGGCGCGCTGACGCGGGTCCGTCCCGACGACCTCGCCGCCCAGGTCGTCGCCGCGCTCATCGAGCGCACCAAGGTCAGGCCCCAGGACATCGAGGATGTCATCGTCGGCTGCGCTTTTCCCGAAGGCGAACAGGGTTTCAACGTCGGCCGCTTGATCAGCCTCCTGGCGGGGCTGCCGCAATCGGTGGCCGGCATGACCGTGAATCGCTTCTGCGGCTCGTCGATGCAGTCCATCCACATCGCCGCCGGCCAGATTCAGCTCGGCGCGGGCGACGTGTTCGTGGCCGCCGGCGTGGAGAGCATGACGCGCGTCCCCATGATGGGGTTCAATCCGATGCCCAATCCCGTGCTGCAGGCCAAGGTGGCCGCGTACATCAGCATGGGGGACACGGCCGAGAACGTCGCCAGCCGGTGGCACTTGAGCCGCGAGGAGCAGGAAGCCTTTGCCGTTCGCAGCCAGCAGCGGGCGGCCGCCGCCGCGAAGGCCGGCCACTTCAAGGACGAAATCGTGCCGATCGCCGCCAATGGCGGCAGCGTCGATGCCGACGGCTGCCTGCGGCCGGACACGTCCGCGGCGGCCCTCGCGCAATTGAAGCCCGCATTCTCGCAGACCGGCACGGTGACGGCCGGGACCTCCTCGCCCTTGACCGACGGCGCCTCGGCGGTCCTGGTGTGCAGCGAGGACTACGCCTCCAAGAACGGCCTCACGCCGCTCGCGCGGATCCGCAGCGTGGCGGTGGCCGGTTGCGCCCCCGACGTCATGGGTATCGGCCCGGTGGGCGCGACGCAAAAAGCGCTGCTGCGCGCCAAGCTCGAGATGAGCGCCATCGACGTGGTCGAACTCAACGAGGCCTTCGCGAGCCAGGCGCTCGCCTGCGTGCGCGACCTCGGAATCCGGGACGAGACGCTCAACATCGACGGCGGCGCCATTGCGCTTGGCCATCCGCTCGGCGCCACCGGCGCGCGCATCGTCGGCAAGGCCGCCAGTTTGCTGAAGCGCAGCGGGGGCCGCTATGCGCTCGCCACGCAGTGCATCGGCGGCGGCCAGGGCATTGCCACGATTCTCGAGCGGATCTAATCCAGGAGCCAATCCATGCAACCGATCCGTAAGGCCACTGTCATCGGCGCCGGCGTGATGGGCGCCGGCATCGCGGCTCAATTCGCCAATGCCGGCATTCCGGTCACGCTGCTCGACATCGTTCCCGAAGGAGCCGCCGACCGCAATGCGCTGGCCGCGGGGGCGATCGCGAAGATGCTGAAGACCGAGCCCGCGCCCTTCATGTCCGCGCGCGCCGCCAAGCTGGTCACCCCCGGCAACATCGAGGATCATCTCTCTCAGATTGCCGACAGCGACTGGATCGTCGAGGCCGTGGTGGAGCGGCTGGACGTCAAGCAGTCGCTGTACCGCAAGATCGACGCCGTGCGCCGGCCCGGTACCGCCGTGTCGTCCAACACTTCGACCATTCCCTTGAAGCTCCTGACTCAAGGGCTGTCCGAGAGCTTCGCGCGCGACTTCCTGATCACCCATTTCTTCAACCCGCCGCGCTATATGCGGCTGCTGGAGATCGTAACGGGCCCGAGCACCGACGCAGCGCTGGCGCAGAACGTCGCCCAGTTCGCCGATCGGGCGCTCGGCAAGAGCGTCGTGTGGTGCAAGGACAGTCCGGGGTTCATCGCCAACCGCCTCGGCGTGTACTGGCTTCAAGTCGGCGTGATCGAGGCCATGGACCTCGGGCTCACCGTGGAGGAGGCGGATGCCGTCATCGGCCGGCCCATGGGCATCCCGAAGACCGGCGTGTTCGGCCTGATCGATCTGGTGGGGCTCGATCTCATGCCGCACATCAACGCGAGCCTCGCCAAGTCGCTGCCCGCGGCTGACGCGTTCCATGCCGCCAACCGCACTCCGCCGCTGATCTCCAAGATGATTGCCGACGGCTACACCGGCCGCAAGGGCAAGGGGGGATTCTACCGGTTGAATCGCGCCGGCGGCGGCAAGGTCAAGGAGGCGATCGACCTGGTCTCGGGCAGCCACCGTCCCGAGCGCAAATCCGAACTGCCCGAACTCGCGGCGGCATCGAAGGACCTGCGCGGGCTGCTGGAATCCCCCGGCCGGATCGGCCGCTATGCGTGGCGGGTGCTTGGCCAGACGCTCGCCTATGCGGCGACACTGGTGCCGGAGGCCGCGGACACGGTCGATGCCATCGATGAGGCCATGCGCTTGGGTTACAACTGGCAGTGGGGGCCTTTCGAACTCATCGACAGGCTGGGCGCGGACTGGCTCGCGGACAAGCTGTCGAAGGACGGCCTGGCCGTGCCGGCGCTGCTGCGCGCGGCCGCCGGCAAGACCTTCTACCGGCTCCAGGGAGGCCGGCGGCAGTACCTCGGCAACGATGGGGCCTATCATGATCTGGTGCGCCCGGATGGCGTGCTGATGCTGGAGGACGTGAAGCGCGTCTCGCAGCCGGTGCTGCGCAATGGTTCCGCCGCCGTGTGGGACCTGGGCGACGGCGTGCTGTGCTTCGAGTTCACCAGCAAGAGCAACTCGCTCGACGACCAGATCATCGGCCTCCTCGGCAAGACCATCCCGCTGGTTCAGCAGAAGTACCAGGCGCTCGTGATCTACAACGAGGGCCGGAACTTCTCGGTGGGGGCCAACCTCGGGCTGGCATTGTTCGCCGCGAACATCGCCGCGTGGGGTGAAATCGAGAAATTGATCGGCGCCGGCCAGCAGGTCTACAAGGCGCTCAAGTACGCGCCCTTTCCCGTGGTCGCCGCTCCGGCCGGCATGGCGCTCGGCGGCGGCTGCGAAATACTGCTGCACGCCGATGCGGTGCAGGCGCATGCGGAGAGCTACATCGGCCTGGTGGAATGCGGCGTGGGTCTCCTGCCCGGCTGGGGCGGCTGCAAGGAAATGCTGGCGCGCTGGTCCGCGAGCGGCCTGCTGCCGCGCGGACCGATGCCGGCGCCCTCCAAGGTCTTCGAGACCATCAGCACCGCCACCGTGTCGAAATCCGCCGCGGAGGCCAAGGAACTGCTGTTCCTGCGGCCCGCCGACGGCATCACCATGAACCGCTACCGGCTGCTGGCGGATGCGAAGGCGCTGGCCCTCAAGCTCGCGGTCGATTACACGCCGCCCAAGCCGGTCGAACTCAAGCTGCCGGGCGCGTCGGGCAAGCTCGCGTTCACCATGGCCGCGGAAGGCTTCCACCGCCGGGGCGTCGCGACCGATCACGACATGGTGGTGGCCGCGGAATTGGCCGAGGTGCTGTCCGGCGGCGGCGCCGACCCGGTCGACCTGGTGAGTGAAGATCAATTGTCGACCTTGGAGCGCACGGGATTCATGCGGCTCGCGAAGACCGCCGGGACCCTGGCGCGGATCGAGCACATGCTCAGTACGGGCAAGCCCCTGCGCAACTAGGGAACTGGAGACCTCAACACATGCAAACCTACACCGCACCGCTGCGCGACATGCGTTTCGTGCTCCACGAACTGAATGACAGCGCGGCCCTCCGGACCTTGCCGGGACTCGAGGACATGGCGCCCGACCTGCTCGACAGTATTCTCGAGGAGGCGGGCAAGTTCTTGACCTCGGTGTTGCTGCCGTTGAATGCCGCCGGCGATGCCGAGGGCTGCCGCTACGCCGATGGAGTGGTGCGCACGCCCAAGGGCTTCAAGGAGGCGTATCGGGCGTTCGTCGACGGCGGGTGGGGATCCTTGAGCTCCGACCCGAAGTACGGCGGACAGGGCGTTCCGGCCAGCGTCGCGAAGCTGGTCGAGGAAATGATCTGCGGCTGCAATCTGTCCTTCGGCCTGTATCCGGGCCTCTCGCACGGCGCGTACCTGGCGCTCAAGAGCCACGGCTCCGAAGCGCTCAAGAGCCTGTACCTGCCGAAACTCGTGAATGGAACCTGGAGCGGCACCATGTGCCTCACGGAGTCCCAGTGCGGAACGGATCTCGGGATGTTGCGCACGCGCGCCGTGCCTCAGGCCGACGGCAGTTACCGCCTGAACGGATCGAAGATCTTCATCTCCGCCGGCGAGCACGACCTGACGGAGAACATCATCCATCTGGTGCTCGCGCGCCTGCCGGATGCGCCGCCGGGCATACGCGGGATCAGCCTGTTCGTGGTGCCGAAATTCCTGCCGAAACCCGACGGCACGGTGGGCGCCCGCAACGGCGTCAAATGCACGGGCATCGAACACAAGATGGGGATCAAGGCGTCCTCCACCTGCCAGATGACCTTCGATGAGGCCGCCGGCTGGCTGGTGGGCGAGCCGCACAAGGGCATGCGCGCGATGTTCGTCATGATGAACAGCGAGCGCCTGTCGGTGGGAACTCAGGGGCTCGGCCTCGGCGAGGTGGCCTATCAGAGCGCCGTTGCCTATGCCAAGGATCGCCTGCAAGGCCGGTCGCTGTCGGGGCCGCAGCAGCCCGCCAAGCCCGCCGATCCCATCATCGTGCATCCCGACGTGCGCCGCATGCTGATGACCATGCGCGCCTACAACCAGGGATGCCGCGCCCTGGGGGTGTGGGTGGCGAACGCCCTCGACCGCATGGAGCGGCTACCGGATTCGCCCGAGCGCACCGCAGCCGAGGATCTCATCGCGTTGATGACGCCGGTGGTGAAGGCGATGTTCACCGACCTGGGATTCGAGTCGGCCAACCTCGCGCTCCAGACCTACGGCGGCCACGGCTTCATCGTCGATCACGGCATGGAACAGTTCGTGCGCGACGCGCGCATCGCGATGATCTACGAAGGCACGAACGGCGTGCAGGCGCTGGACCTGGTCGGGCGCAAGCTTCCCGCCAACATGGGGCGTTCGCTGCGCGCGTTCTTTCATCCGGTCGCCGCGTTCATCGAGGCGAACGGCTCCGATCCGACGATCGGCCCGCTGGTGCAGGCGCTCGCCAAGGCCTTCGGCGCGCTGCAGCTCGCGACCGGCTTCATCGCCCAGAAGGGCCTCTCCGACCCGGAGGAAGCGGGAGCCGCATCCACGGATTTCCTGCGGATGCTGGGCCTGGTGTCGCTCGGCTTCATGTGGGCGAAAATGGCGAAAATCGCGGCGGACAAACTGCCCGCGGCCCAGGGTGAGGATGCCGCTTTCTACCGCGCCAAGGGCGTGACGGCGGCGTTCTACTTCGATCGCATCCTGCCGCAGGTCGGCTCGCTGCTGTACGCGATCAAGTCCGGCAAGGGCTCCACGATGGCGCTCGCAGAAGCCGCGTTCTAGGGGAGGCGCCGGCCGTGAGCAACGCGACGCGATTCCTGAGCCGGCTCCTGGGGCTTTATTGCGCCATCGCCGGCCTCCTGATGATGGGACGTCGCGACGCCACCGTGCACATCGTCACGGCCCTGGTCGGCGACGCGCCGCTGATGTTCACGCTCGGGGTGCTCATGATCCTCGGCGGACTTGCCATGGTGCTCGCCCACAACGTGTGGTCGGGCGGCCTGGCTGCGCGGATCGTCACGCTCCTCGGCTGGGCGGTGCTGCTCAAGGGAGTCCTGTTCCTGGTGTTCGCAGCGTACGGCGCCGCGGAGTTTTACCTCGGGGCGCTTCAATACGCGAAGATGTTTTATTTCTATGCCGGTGTGGCGCTGTTGCTCGGTCTCTACCTGACCTACGCCGGGTTCAAGACCGGCCGTTGACCGGCGGTGCATGACGCAGCGTGGGCGCGGCCGCCGCGCGTCTCAGTCGCGGAACCCCTTCGCGGCCAGCGCCGCCTCGATGCGCCGCCGGTGATCCTTTTCCCAGTCGTTGAGACTCTGCGCGGCGTCCCCCGCCTGGCGTCGCAACGCCGCCGCCAGCACTGCGTCCCGCTCGGCCAGGGGCACGACCACGATGCCCTCCTCGTCGCCCACGACGATGTCTCCGGGTTCGACGCGCACGCCCCCGCAGGTCACCGGCTCATTGAGCGAACCAATCGCCTCCTTGGCGCCCGGCTTCGGGATCACCGCCTTGGCGAAGACCGGAAAGCCGGATGCGCGCACCTCGGCGACGTCGCGAAGCGCCCCGTCGAGCACGAATCCGCGGACACCGCGCTTCTGCGCCACCGCGCAGACATTGCCGCCGGCGAGGGCGTACTCCAGGTCGCCGCCTTGCACGACGATCACCGATCCGGCGGCCGCGCGATAAATCGCCGCGTGCAGCATCAGGTTGTCGCCGGGTGCGCAGCGCACCGTGTAGGCCGGCCCCGCGATGCGTACGATCTGCGGCCAGAGAGGCCGCACGGCGGGATCCATGATCTGCCGGCGCGGCAGGCAGTCCGCGAGGGTGGTCGGCGATAGTCCCCGCCACGCCGCATCGGCATCCGGCTCCCCGCGGCCGCTCACGCGGGTCCCGCGCGCGGCCGGGCCGGGGCGCCCGCGGCCGGTGCCGCCGCGACCTCGGCATCTGCTTCCGCCCGGGCGAGCACCGCGAGCGCCTGCTTCAGATGCGGCGCATCGACCATGGCGCCGTCGATGTTCAACACCCCCGCTCCCGGATGTTTGGCGAACTCCGCGACGATGCGCCGGGCATGTTCGACCAGCGCCGCCGAGGGAGTGAATGCCGCGTTGATGATCTTCACCTGGGCGGGATGGATGGCCAGCATCCCGGTGAAGCCGTCGCGGGCGCCGCGGCCCGCGTAGCGCGACAGTCCATCGAGATCGCGGAATGCCGGAAACACCGTCTCGATGGCCGGCACCTGCGCGGCGTGCGCCGCGAACAGCGTGAGCGAGCGCGCCACCTCATAGGGCGCCGTATACGCGCCGTCCGGCTCGCGAGCCGTGGCCGCACCGACCGCGGCCGAGAGATCCTCGGCACCCCAGGTCACGCCGGCCAGGCTCGGCGCGACCTGCGCGTACTCGCCCATCCGGAACAGCGCGGCCGGCGTTTCTGTCACCAGCGGCAGGACGGGCGCCGACAGTCCCCGCGCGCGCATGCGGCGCGTGAGGTCCGTCACCGATTCGGCGCCCTCGGCCTTCGGCAGCACCACGCCGCTGGGGCGCGCATCGGCGACCGCATCGAGATCCAGGTCGGCGAGTTGCGATGGCAGCGGATTGATCCGCACGAACAGCGGCATCGTGCGCCGGCCGCTCAAAAACTCGCCGACGTCGACGCGCGCCTGCGCCTTGCGCCCGGCCGAGACCGAATCCTCCAGGTCGAGGATCAGGGCGTCGGCGCCCGAATCCAGCGCCTTGCGCATCTGATCGGGCCGGTCCCCGGGGACGAACAACAGGGACCGCAGTCTCACGCCGGCCTCCTCCGGATCAGCGCGCTGCGCAGGCACCGGCACACCACCTCGCCGCGCTGGTTCAGCATGCGGTGGGCGAAGGTCACGATGCCGGCCTGCGGCCGCGAGCGGCTGTCCTTGAGCTCGGCCACCGTCGTCTCCCCGCGCAGCGTGTCGCCGACGAAGACCGGGCTCGGCATGACCACCTGATCGTAGCCCAGGTTCGCGATCAGCACACCCTGCGTGGTGTCGCCCACCGACACGCCGATCATCAGGCCGAACGTGAATACGCCGTTCACCAGGATCCTGCCGAACTCGCTCTGGGACGCGGCTTCCGCGTCGAGATGCAGCGGCTGCGGGTTGTGCGTCAACGCCGTGATGAGCAGATTGTCGGTCTCGGTCACCGTGCGCCGCAGCTCGTGCTCGATGCGATCGCCCACCTTCCAGTCCTCATAGAAGCGCCCGGCCATCGGCCTCCCCCTCAAAGTTTGGCGTCGCCGACGATGCGCGCCAGCGTCACGTTCTCCGCCACCTGATCCCCCACCGCCACCGCAAGCTCCGCGACCGTGCCGTCGAAAGGGGCCACGAGGGTATGCTCCATTTTCATGGCTTCGAGCGCGAGCAGAGCCTGTCCCTTGACGACCGCCTGCCCCTGGCGCACGGCCACGCTCACGATGCGGCCCGGCATGGGCGACTGCAGCACGCCGTCCGATACCGCGGCGGTGCGGACCACGCGCGTCACGTCGGGCGCGCCGATGCCCCACGCCTCGCCGCGCAGGAACAGCACGCTCTGGCCGTCGACGGTCGCCACCGATGCGGCCGGCGGCAGCGGTTCGGCGGCCATGCAATAGCTGTGGCCGCCCACGGCCACGTCGACCTTCGCGTAGGGCGGCGCATTCGGCCTGAATCCCACCAGGGCGCTCCAGGGATCGGAGGCATGCCCGGACAGCAGCGCGCCCGCCGCCGCGCGCACCACCTCCTCGCTCGGTTCCGCCGCCGGTATCAGGCTCGCCGCGCGGCGCTCGATGAAGCCGGTGTCGATCTGTCCCGCGATGAACGCCTCGTCGCCGGCGACGCGCGCGAGGAACGCCGCGTTGCTCTTGACGGGCCAGACCTCCACCGCGGCGCACCCGGCAGCGAGGCGGCGCGCGGCGGAGCGCCGGTCGGGCGCATGCGCGATCAGCTTGGCGATCATGGGATCGTAGAAGCCCGTGACCTCGCCGCCCTGCTCCACGCCCGCGTCGACCCGGATGCCTTGCGGGAAGCGCAGATGCCGCAGGGGTCCGGTGGAGGGCAGGAACCCGGTGGTGGGATTCTCGGCGTACAGCCGCGCCTCCATCGCACAGCCGTCGATCCGCAGATCCTCCTGCGCGCAGGGCAGCGGTTCGCCGCTCGCCACGCGCAGCTGCCATTCGACCAGATCCTGTCCGGTGATCGCCTCCGTGACCGGATGCTCCACCTGCAGCCGCGTATTCATCTCCATGAACCAGATCTTGTCGGCGCGCAGGCCCTGCGACGCATCGGCAATGAACTCGATTGTCCCCGCGCCGACGTAGTTGACCGCGCGCGCGGCCTTCACGGCGGTGCCGCACACGAACTCGCGCGTGGCGGCGTCCATGCCGGGAGCGGGGGCCTCCTCGATGACCTTCTGGTGCCGGCGCTGCAGGGAGCAGTCTCGCTCGAACAGATGCACGATCCGCCCGTGGGTGTCGCCGAATACCTGCACCTCGATGTGGCGCGGTGCCAGGATGTATTTCTCGATGAGCACACGGTCGTCGCCGAACGCGGCCTTGGCCTCGCGCCGGCACGAGGCGAGCGCGTCCGCGAATCCCGCCTCGGCGTCGACGCGCCGCATTCCCTTGCCGCCGCCGCCGGCGACCGCCTTGATGAGCACGGGAAATCCGATGGCCGCCGCTTCCTGCTGCAGCCGCTGCGCATCCTGGCTCTCGCCGAGGTATCCGGGCGTCACGGGCACGCGGGCCGCGATCATCAGCGCCTTGGCCGCGTCCTTCAAACCCATCGCCCGGATCGCCTCCGGCGGCGCACCCACCCAGACGAGTCCGGCTTCCAGGACGGCGGCGGCGAAGGCCGCGTTCTCCGACAGGAAGCCGTAGCCGGGATGAATCGCCGCCGCACCGCTCGATTTGGCGGCCGCCAGGATCTTCTCGGCGCACAGGTAGCTTTGGCTGGCCGGCGCGGCCCCGATGGCGATGGCGTCGTCCGCCTGCCGTACGAAGGGCGCGTGGGCGTCCGCCGTAGAATACACGGCGACGGTGCGAATGTTCAGCCGGCGCGCCGTGCGGATGATGCGGGCGGCGATTTCGCCCCGATTCGCAATGAGGAGCGAGTCGATCACGGGATCACATCCTGAACAGGCCGAACTGCGCACGCGCCGGAATCGGCTTGTTCAACGTGACGGCGAAGGCGAGGCCCAACACGTCGCGGGTTTGAGCCGGATCGATGATGCCGTCGTCCCACAATCGCGCCGTCGCATAGTAGGGATTGCCCTCCTCCTCGTAGCGTGCGCGCACCGGAGCCTTGAATGCGGCCTCCGCCTCCGCGGACCACGGTTCCTTGCGCGCCTCCAGGGCGTCGCGCTTGATGGTGGCGAGCACCGAAGCCGCCTGTTCGCCGCCCATGACGCTGATCCGGCTGTTCGGCCAGCTGAACAGGAAGCGCGGCGAATAAGCCCGGCCGGCCATCCCATAGTTGCCGGCGCCGAAGCTGCCGCCGATGAGGACCGTGATTTTCGGCACCGATGCGGTGGCGACCGCGGTCACCAGCTTGGCGCCGTCCTTGGCGATGCCGCCGGACTCGTACTTGCCGCCGACCATGAAGCCGGAGATGTTCTGCAGGAAGAGCAGCGGGATGCGCCGCTGACACGCGAGTTCGATGAAATGCGCGCCCTTCAGCGCGCTCTCCGAGAACAGCACGCCATTATTGGCCAAGATGGCGACGGGAATGCCCCAGATGTGCGCGAATCCGCACACCAGCGTGGTGCCGTACAGCGCCTTGAACTCGTGCAGCTCCGAGGCGTCGACCAGCCGCTTGATGACCTCGCGCACGTCGTAGGGCGCGCGCACGTCGCTCGGGATGACGTCGTACAGCCCCTTCGGATCGAGCTTGGGCGGCAGCGGCGGCCGCAATTCCACACTCGTGTTCCGCACCCGGTTCAGCCGGTCGACGATGTCGCGAATGATGAGCAGCGCATGCTCGTCGTTTTCCGCCACGTGGTCCACCACGCCCGAACGGCGCGCATGCGTGTCGGCACCGCCCAGTTCCTCCGCGGAGATGATCTCGCCGGTGGCGGCCTTCACCAGCGGAGGCCCTGCCAGAAAGATGGTCCCCTGGTTCTTGACGATCACGGTCTCATCCGACATCGCCGGCACATAGGCGCCGCCGGCGGTGCAGCTTCCCATGACGCAGGCGATCTGGGGGATTCCCTCGGCCGACATCTGCGCCTGGTTGTAGAAGATGCGCCCGAAATGCTCCTGGTCGGGGAAAACCTCCGCTTGGAACGGCAGATTCGCGCCGCCGGAGTCGACCAGATAGATGCAGGGAAGCGCGTTCTCCCGGGCGATGGTCTGCGCCCGGATGTGCTTCTTCACCGTCAGCGGAAAGTACGCGCCGCCCTTCACGGTCGAATCGTTCGCGACGATCATCACCTCGCGTCCCGACACCCGGCCGACGCCCGCGATGATCCCCGCTCCCGGCGCCTGGTCCTCGTACAGTCCGAAGGCGGCGAGCTGCCCGATCTCGAGAAACGGCGAGCCGGGATCGAGCAGGCGGTCCACCCGCTCGCGCGGCAGGAGCTTGCCCCTCGCCGTGTGGCGCGCGCGAATGGCCTCGGGTCCGCCCAGCGCCGCGGCGGCCACCCGGCGCTTGAGTTCCGCCGCGAGGGCGCCATTCAGCTCCGCGTTCGCCGGCGCCGCAGTCATGGGCCGATGAGTTCCCGACCGATGAGGAAGCGGCGGATCTCGCTGGTGCCCGCGCCGATGTCGTAGAGCTTGGCGTCGCGCACCAAGCGCTCCACCGGCCATTCCTTGGTGTAGCCGGCGCCGCCCAGCGCTTGGATGCCCTCGAGGCAGGTGCGGATCGCGTTCTCCGAGGCCAGCAGTATCGCTCCCGCCGCGTCGGCCCGGTGCGTCCCGCCGGTATCGCAGGCGCGGGCGACCGCGTAGACATAGGCTCGGGCGGAGCTCAAGGCAACGTACATGTCTGCAATCTTTCCCTGCATGAGCTGAAACGAACCAATGGGCCGGCCGAATTGCTTGCGCTCACGCACATAGGGTATGACCACGTCCAGGCAAGCTTGCATCAATCCCAATGGCCCCGCGGCAAGCACCGCGCGCTCGTAGTCTAGTCCGCTCATCAGGATGCGTACACCTTCGCCGGACTTCCCCATCAGGTTCTCGGCCGGCACCTCGCAATCCTGGAACACGAGCTCCGCCGTGTCGGAGCCGCGCATGCCCATCTTGTCGAGCTTCTTCGACACGCTGAACCCCTTCATGCCCTTCTCGACGATGAACGTCGAGATGGCATGGGGCGCATCGCCGGTGCGCGCGTACACCACCAGCGTATCGGCCTCGGGCGCGTTGGTGATCCAGAATTTCGTGCCGTTGAGCACGTAGCGGTCTCCCCGGGCCACGGCCCGCAGCTGCATGGACACCACGTCCGAGCCCGAGCCGGCCTCGCTCATGGCCAGGGAGCCGACATGAACGCCGCTCAGCAGTTGCGGCAGATAACGCCTCTTCTGGTCGGGATTCGCCCAGCGCCGCAGCTGGTTGACGCACAGATTCGAGTGCGCCCCATAGGAGAGGCCGACGGCGCCGGATGCCCGCGACACCTCCTCCATGGCCACCACGTGTTCGAGGTAACCGAGCCCGAGTCCGCCCCACTCCTCCTCCACGGTGATTCCGTGCAATCCGAGATCGCCCATCTGGGGCCACAGATCGCGCGGAAAGGCGTTGTCGGCATCGATTTGCGCCGCCCTGGGGGCGATTTTCTCCGCGGCGAAGCGGGCCGTGGTCTCGCGGATGGCGTCGGCGGTGTCGCCTAGCTGGTAGTCAATGGACATTGCGGACATGTTGGCCACCGTTGATTGGCAGGATTTGAGGCCATGTTACTGCGCCCGACCCATATAATAAAATTGAAATAAATCGACCATGGTCATAGTCTATGTCTATGATTGACCGATATCTGCTGCGCTACTTCCTCGCCGTCATCGATTGCGGCAGCTTCTCGAAGGCGGCGAAGCAACTGAACGTGGCGCAGCCGTCGCTCTCGGTGGGAATCGGCAAGCTGGAACGGATCCTGGGGGCCCCCCTCTTCCAGCGCACGAGCCGGCGCGTGCACATCACGGACGCGGGCTCGCGCTTCGCGGCTCATGCGCGGCGCATCGAGAACGAGTTCAATCTCGCCGAGGCCTCGGTCGCCAACCTGAAGCCGGCGCGGTCGCTGCGCCTGGGAGTGATCTCCACCTATCCCATATCCCAGCTGGCCGAGATCCTGCGCGCGGCGAAGCGCCCGCCGGATCCGGAGCGCCTGCAGATCATCACCGGCAATGAGCGCGAACTGCTGCACCGGCTGGGCCGCGGCCAGATCGAGGCCGCGCTCACCATCGTGCGGCCCAATGCGGATGGTTTCGCGAAGGAGGAGTTGTATGCGGAGCGCTATGCGCTGGCGCTCTCCGAGGAGCATCCCCTCGCCGCAAGGCCGAGCATCGCGGCCGAGGATCTGTCGGACAGTCCGATGATCGTGCGGCGTCATTGCGAAGTGCTCGCGGAAATCAGCCGGCATTTCACCGAGCGCGGGGTTCGCCCCTTTCTCGCATTTCGAGGCACCGATGATGAACAGGTGCTGCACCTCGTCCGCGCAGGAGTCGGCGCCACGGTCATGCCGGAGTCCTATGCCATGCCGGGCGTAACCCGGCCGCGCCTCGCGGGATTCAACCTCCGGCGCCAGATGGGGATCGTGTATGCCGCGCATGCGGCGCATCTGCAGCATGCGGCGCCGCCGGTGATCGAGGCGGTCAGGGCGCGATATTCAGGCGTCCGGTAGCGAGTCCGGGCCGTCCAGCTCCAGCGCGCGCAGCTCAAGGCCCTCGATCTCCTGCAGCGACTTCCCGGCGATCCCCTGCAGGTCGCCGTACATGCCCACGGTGCCGCCCATGACGCGCTCGATCTGTTCCTCGCGCTTCGCCCACTGCTTCATGATCGCCTTGCGCTCCTTGTCCAGGTCCTCCTTCATGGCGGAGAACGCCTCCACGATCGCCTCGACCCGCTGGCGGAACCGCGGACCCGTCAGATATTGATACACCAGTTCGGTCTTCGACTGCTGCCCCGCGGACACCTGCCGGGCCAGGGCCACCTGCAGCAGGGTATTGCGCAGAATGGCGGACACGGGCAGCACACACCGCGGATGGGCGACCCACACGCCGTCGATGACGTCGAAGGTCTCCACCCCCTTGGGCAGCACGCTGCTCACCAGGATGGCGATCTCGGCCTTCGCGGCCCTCTGATCCTCGCGCAGCTTCGGCAGCCACGCATCGCTCCAGTTCCGCGTGCGCTTCATCTCCCAGAGAATGGTGCCGCTCGGCTGGCCGCTCTGGCTCCTGACCGCCTGCACCACATCGCCGCCGAATTCCCCCTTCGGCACGGGCTCGATGCTGTCGAACGGGAATTTCGCGCGCAGCAGCGCTTCGAGTTCCAGCTCCTGGACCTCGCCCTGGAGCTGCTGCGAGCCCCGCTCGGCCTTCTGCTTCAATTCCTCGATGGTCCTCTGCATCGACACGATGGTCTGGTCCTTCTCCAGCACCTTCTGCTTCAAGGCGTCCTCCGCGTCCTTGAGCGCCTTGCCGCGCACCGCGTCGAGACCCTCGGAGATCCGCTTCTCGACCGTGAGATCGAGTTCGCGCCGCGCATCGTCCAGCTCGCGCTCCTTCTTGAGGAGCTGCGCCTGGGCCGCCTGGGCCTCGGCGAGCTTCGCGCTGCGCGTCTCCAGGACACCCCGCAGGTCGGCGAGTTCACGCGCCTTCGTTTCGAGCTCGGCGGCGCTTTCGATCCTGGCCTTCTTCGATTCCTCGGCGGCAAGCCGCGCGCGCTCCGCCTTGAGCTGCGCCGCGACCTGGGCGTCCTTGTCGGCGAGGCGTTGCTCGAATTGGAGCCGGGTGGCGGCGATGAGCGGTGCGGCCAGGGATTCGGTCAAGCGGATTTCGCTGCCGCACTTCGGACAGGTGATGGTGGGCTCCGTCATGTCGCACTCCTTCCCTCGCTGGTTCACCCCATCGGGGCGGCCGGACGCGGCGCGTCCCCGAACCCGCCGCGGGCGATTCGCGCCTGCTCGATGGCCGCCCTCACCTTCGGACTCAGCAACGCATCGAGTTCCGCGGAATGGCGATAGCCGCCCATGGACGGCGCAATGACCTGGCCCGCCGTGGCCGGGTGCAGGTAGATTTCGCTGACCCCTGGCGGCAGGCCGTCGATCGCCTGCAGCAATTTTGCCTCATCCATGGCGCCGCTGGCCGCGATGCCGAAGATTTGATCGTTGTGAAAGACGCCTGCCGAGCGCAGCCGCATTTTCATGAGCCCGACCCAGGGCTTGAGCAGCGCGGCGCCCGCGCCGGCGGCGAGGCCGCCGCCGCTGCCGCGCGCGAACCACAGCGGCTCGTCCGGGACTCGAACGGCGTCGAGGCCGTAGTCGCGGCCGATGGCGAGCAGCATGTCGAGCAAGGTCGGATGCAGATGAAAATGCTTGTGCACATTCACGTGATCGAGCCGCAGGCCCGTGCGCGAGAATGCCTCGAATTGCGCGCGAATCTCGGCGCGAAGCTGCCGGCGCACGCGCGGCAGCGCGAAATAACGCACTCCCCGGGCGAACATGCGTCCGTCCATGTGGCCCTCCCCGTCGGCGAGCGCCGCAACGGAGTCCGGCGCCGACACGGCAGCGCCGTCCGCCAGGACCACGTGCAGCCCCACGCGCAATTGGGGAATCGACCGGGCCCGCGCCACGGCGTCCGCGGCCGCGGGAGCTCCGACCATAAGGCTCGCCGCCGTGAGTACACCGTCCCGAGCCGCCCGGGCGACCGCCTCGTTCACGGCCTCGTGCAGGCCGAAATCATCGGCGGTGACGATCAGGAACTTCAGATGCGCACGACGGGCAAAACCGAACCGTCGCGATTCACCCGCAGATAGTCGTTTCGCCAGTGCACGCGCCGCGTCACGAAACTCCAGCTCCAAAGAGCCAAGCTCAACGTATCGCGGATCGGCAGGATGAACAGCTGACGCAGCGAAGCCTCGGCGTTGCGTGTGCGCAGGTGCAGCAGCACGCGCGCCGCGGCCGTCGCCGCGAGCATCGTCAGGGCGGCCGGCGCCCCGGCCGTCAACAGTGCGCCCACGAGCGCCACGGGCACGCCGAAGGTGATGAAGGACAGGCAGTAACCGACCGGCCGCACGGTGCGGATGGTGCGCAGCCAGCGCAGCTCGTGGCGCACCAGATCGGCCAGGTTTTCCTCGACCACGTTGGTTTCCACCACCACGTCGGACAGCACGGTCTTCAATCCCAGCTGGCGGGTCAATTCGCCCAGCCGGTAATCGTCCGCAAGTTGATTCGCGATGGCCATGAAACCGCCGATGCGATGCAGCGCGCGCCGGCTGATGGCGATGGTGACGCCGAAGGCGAACGAGCGCGATCCGCTCAGGGCGGTCACCCGCACCGACGGGATGAACCACTCGTTGATGAACTGAGAGCCGAGCAGAGACCACAGTCCCTCCCGCGGGATGCCCCGATACGGGCAGGTCACGATGCCGACGTCCGGGTCGAGCAGGGGCGCGGCCACCTGCGCCAGGTAGTCCTGTTGCACGCGCACATCGCTGTCCGAAATTACAAAAAATTCATGTTCCGCCCAAGGCATCATGTTGACCAAGTTGCTGACTTTCCGGCTGCTGCCATGCTGCCGGCGATCGATGACGAGCTGCAGCCGGCGCTGCGGAAACTCCCGTTTCAAGCGCTCGACGATCTCCACCACCGGATCGTTCAAGTCCGCCACACCGAAGATCACCTCGAACTCCGGGTAGTCCTGGTCGCAAAACGAGCGCAGGCATTCGTAGGTTCCGCTCTCGGCGCCGCACAGCGGCTTGAGAATCGTGACCGGCGGCAAAGCCTGGAATTTACGCGCCGCCGGACGCAGGCGAGCGAGCGTGGCGAGCCATGCGATGATGCCGTACGCCATTGCGGAGGCGGTGAGGGCCATCCCCACCCAATAGAGCCATGGATTCGACATCGGCATCCCTCTGACCGCCCGGCACGGTGGCGCTGAACCACAATGGGCGTTAAGCTGCAAAAAAGACGAAAAAATAAATGCACTTGCGGTGCGGTTTAACTTTGTCGCACAAAGCACATTGACCGCTCAGTTTACCGTAAGTTCTAAAGGCCCGCACCGGCCTGCAGCGCTTCGTCCAGCACCTCCACCCAGTGGCGCACGGGGATCGGGGTTCCCGACTGCAGATGGAGGATGCACCCGACGTTGGCGGAGATGATGGCCTGCGGGCTTTCCCCGGTGAGATTCGCGAGTTTTCGATCGCGCAACTCGAGCGACAGTTCGGGCTGCAGGACCGAATAGGTGCCGGAGGATCCGCAGCACAGATTCGCTTCGTTGGCCGCAACCCGCACATCGAAACCCAACCGGGCGAGTTCGGATTCCACGCTGCCGCACAGCCGCTGTCCGTGCTGCAGCGTGCAGGGGGGGTGGTAGATCAGGCGGCCGGCGCCCGCGGCCCGCACCTGGCCCATGAGCCGGGGCGCGACCTCCGGCAGAAGTTCGCTCAAGTCCCGCGCCATGCCGCTGACGCGCGCCGCCTTGTCGCCATAATCGGGGTCGGCACGCAGCGCCTCGCCGTAGTGCTTGACCGCGAGCCCGCAGGCCGACGCGTTCATGACGATGGCCTCGATGGATCCGCCGGCGATCAGGGGCCACCATGCATCGATGTTGCGGCGCGCGTCGCGCAGACTCCCCTCTGGATCGGAGAGGTGTTCGCGCAAGGCGCCGCAACAGCCCGCGCCCGCCGCCGTCACGGTCTGAATGCCGGCGGCATCGAGCACGCGCGCCGTCGCGCCGTTGACGTTCGGCAGCAGAGCCGGCTGCACGCACCCGGTGAGCAGCAGCACCTTGCGCTCGTGCCGGCGCGCCGGCCATTGGGCCGCACTCGAGCCCGGCGGCGCGGGCACATGCCTGCGCAATGCGACAGGCGCGAATTTCCCGGCCGCCTGCGCCAGCCGCAACAGCGGCGCGAACCAGGCCGAGGTCAGCCCTTCGCGCAGCACCCAGCGCTTGAATCTCTCCGCCGGCCGCCTCGCGACACGCTGGTCCACCAGTGCGCGGCCGATCGAAACGAGCTTGCCGAACTCGACGCCGCTCGGACACGTGGTCTCGCAATTGAGGCAGGTAAGGCAGCGGTCCAGGTGCTGCTGGGTGCTGGGGCCGGCCGCGCCGCCCTCCAGCAGCTGTTTGATGAGGTAGATGCGGCCGCGCGGGCCGTCCAGTTCATCGCCCAGCACCTGATACGTGGGACAGGTGGCATTGCAGAATCCGCAATGCACGCAGGCGCGCAGAATGCCCTCGGCGGTCCGCCCTTGCGGCGTGTCCTTGAATTCGGCGCTGAGCTTCGTCTGCACGGGCGGGCTCCTATAGATCCGGATACAACCGTCCGGGATTGAAGATCCGGGAGGGATCGAGCGATTGCTTCAGGCGCCGGTGGATCTGCATCGAGGCCTCCGCCGGGAGCGTGAAGGCTCCTGCCGACTTGTCGGCGCCCCGGACCAGCGTGGCGTGGCCCCCCGCTGCGCATGCCAGGGCGCGGATGCGCGCGGCCGTATCCGCGGTCCGGTACCAGCGTTGCGCCCCTCCCCATTCGATGAACCGCTCCCCCGACAAAGCGATGGGCGCAGCCGTGTCGGGCACGGCGAGCCGCCACAAGCATTCTCCGCTCGCGAAATCCATGCCGGTGAATGCGAAGAATTCCTGGCGATGATCGCGAACGTCCGACCACCACCGGGCTGCCTCAACCGGCTCGACTTCCTGCCCCCCCATGCGCCGCCGTGTGCGCTCCACCGTGGCGGCCGCTGCGCCGAGCCGCACGTGCAGCACGTCGCGATGCCAGGAGCTGGCCGTGATCGGCAACCCCTCGCAGATCCAGCCATTGAGCCGCGCGAGAGCCGCCTCTTCCGTGAAATCGAATTGCAATGTCCGGCACGCCGGCAGCACGGGCATCACCTTGAGCGACACTTCGCAGATCACGCCCAAGATGCCCATGGAGCCGGCGAGGACGCGCGAGACGTCGTATCCGGCGACGTTCTTCATCACTTGTCCGCCGAAGGTCAGCGCTTCGCCCATGCCGTTCAGGAGTGTCGCACCCAGCACGTAATCGCGCACCGGCCCGGCGCCGGCGCGCCCGGGCCCCGCGAGTCCCGAGGCGACCATGCCGCCCACCGTTCCCGACGCGCCGAAATGGGGCGGCTCGAACGGCAGGCACTGGCCGCGTTCCGCAAGCGCGGCCTCGACCTCGGTCAGCGGCGTTCCCCCGCACGCCGTGACCACGAGTTCGGTGGGCTCGTAGCTCGTGATGCCCGAGAGGCCCGTCAGGTGCAGCGGCTCGCCTCGCGGGGGATTGCCATAGAAGCTCTTGGTGCCGCCGCCGCGGATCTCGAGGGCGGTCTTGGAATTGCGCGCCTCCACGATGCGGCTGCTCAACCGCTGCAGCGCTGCATTGTGCGTGTTCATCAAAACCTGGGCAGCTCCGGAAATCGCATCGCGCCCCGATGCACGTGCATTCTGCCGTACTCGGCGCAGCGCTGCAGGGTCGGAATCACCTTGCCGGGGTTCAGCAGTCCCGCGGGGTCGAATGCGCTCTTGATCGCCATCATCTGGGCGCGCTCGGCGGCCGAGAATTGCACGCACATCGAGTTCAGCTTTTCCACGCCGACGCCGTGTTCACCCGTGATCGTGCCGCCTACTTCGATGCTCGCCTCGAGAATCGCCGCGCCGAACTGCTCGCAGCGCCGGAATTCGTCGGGGTCGTTGGCGTCGAAAAGGATCAGCGGGTGCAGATTCCCGTCCCCGGCGTGAAACACGTTGACGCAGCGCAGGCCGTACTTGCCCTCCATGGCCTCGATGGCGCGCAGCATCTCCGCCAGCCGCTTGCGCGGGATCGTGGAGTCCATGCAGAGATAATCGGGGCTCATTCTTCCCGACGCCGGGAACGCGTTCTTGCGCCCGCTCCAGAACTTCAACCGCTGCTGTTCATCGCGGCTGATCTCGACCCGCGTTGCGCCGCTCGCCGTGAGCACGCCGATCGCGCGCGCGATATCCTCGTCCACTTCCTCGGGCGCACCGTCGCATTCGCACAACAGAATGGCGGCCGCCTCGAGATCGTATCCCGCGTGCACGTAGCTCTCCGCCGCCGCCGTCATGCGCTTGTCCATGAGCTCGAGGCCCGCCGGAATGATGCCCCCGGCGATCACCGCCGCGACCGCGGCGCCCGCGGTTTCGACGGTGGCGAAACTCGCCATGATGCAGCGGGCGACCGCCGGCCGCGGCCGCAGCTTCACCGTGACCTCCATGAGGACCGCCAGCATGCCCTCGCTGCCCACCACCAGCGGCAGGAGGTCGAGGCCCGCGGCGTCGGGCGCCTCGGAACCGAACTCGACCGGCTGGCCGTCCGCCGTGAACCCGCGCACGCGGAGCACATTGTGCAAGGTGAGTCCGTACTTGAGACAGTGAACGCCCCCGGAATTCTCCGCGACGTTGCCGCCGATCGTGCAGGCGATCTGGCTCGATGGATCGGGCGCGTAGTACAGCCCGTGGGGCGCCGCCGCTTCGCTGATCGCCGCATTGCGAACACCGCACTGCACGGTGGCGGTGCGCGCCCGCGGATCCACGTCGAGAATCTTGTTGAATTTCGCCAGCGAGAGCGTGACTCCCTGGGCATTCGGCAGCGCGCCTCCGGACAATCCGGTCCCGGCGCCGCGCGCCACGATGGGAACGTTCAGGCCGTGGCACGCCTCGAGGATCTTCGCCACCTGCCACTCGGCCTCCGGGACCGCCACCGCCAGGGGCAGCTGCCGGTACGCCGTGAGCGCGTCGCACTCGTAGGCATGCGTGTCCTCGGCGCGGTACAGGACGCAGTTCTTGGGTAGTATCTGGGTGAGCGCGGAGACGACCTGCATTTGCCGCGCTGCCGCGAACTGATGCACGCCTATTTCACAGTCGGTTCGCTGCAATCGACCCACAGGCCATAGCCCATCGACATGGTGGTGAACTCCATTTTCCCGGCCAATGAACGACTCCGGGCTGACGTTACCGCAAAAATGACCCTGGCTCTACCTGCAGACCTCAAATGTCACTACTAGCTAGAATATTCCGAGCACCGCTCCGGCCGCCAGGGTCGCACCCAGTTCCTCGCATATCGCCAGCGCCGGGGCCGGGATCGTCTTAGGCCTCAGGATCTGTTCCGGCGTCTGCGCATGCGTGCACACGATGAGCGGCTCCGCGACCGCTTTGAGGCGCCAGCCGGTCGCAATGCGTTCGATCTGTTGTGCGGCGTTGCGCCCGTCGCTGCCCGCGCAGATCATCACGGCATACGGCCGCCCGTTCAAGCGGTCGAGCGCCGGATAATAGACGCGGTCGAAGAAATCCTTCATCTGCCCGGACATCGCCGCCAGGTTTTCCGGACTCGCGAAGAGGTAGGCGTCCGCCTCCAGTACGTCGGCAGCGGATGCATCGCAGGCGCGCAGCAGCGAGACCCGGAGCGCGGATTCGCGGCGGGCTCCCTGCGCCGCCGCCTCGGCCATCTGCAGCGTTCCGCCCGTCGTCGAGTGGTACACGATCAGGAGCGTGTTCATGCCCGGATGGTATCACCGTGGTGCGCCATGGCCGGCGTCCACTCCATAGAACCGAAGGTGCGGACATGCCCCACGCACCGGCCGCATGCGGTAACATCGGGGCCGACAACCCCAGGAGAGAACCCAATGGAATCAGCCCCGGATGCCGCCTCGACGGTCGATCCCCGCGAGAACGGGCAGATGAATGCGTTCATACAGGACGTCGAGGATCTGACCCGCGCTTTGAAAAATGCCGACGCGCCGGACATCGCGCGGGTGAAGGCCAAGGTCAGGATCGCGGTATCGGCCGCCAAGAGCGCCCTGGCCGACAGTGCCGCCCAGGTTCGAACGCGGGCCCGTTACGTCTCGGAAACCACCGACAGCTTCGTGCGCGACAATCCCTGGCAGGTCGCCGGCGTCGCCGCGCTGATCGGTCTTGCGGTCGGCATTCTCGCCGGGCGGCGGTCGCATTGAGTTGACGACTCCGACAGGCCCCTAAGCCCGGCGCCATCCGGTGGCGCCGCCGGGCTTGTCCTCGATCAGAACTCCGGCCGACGCCAGGACGTCGCGTATGCGGTCGGATTCGGCGAAGTTTTTCGCGCCGCGGGCCGCCCGCCGCGCGGCGAGCAGTTCCTCGATTTGTGGATCGGTCAGGGCGGCTGCCCCGACGCCCCGCTTCGAATAAGCGGCCGGCGGCTGCTGCAGCAGTCCGAGCATCTTTCCCATGGTGCGCAGCGCCGACGCCAGCGTCGCGGCGCTTTCGCGGGCTCCGCCCGCCTTCGCCGAATTGAGGTCGCGCGCCACGCCCTGCATCACCGCCAGGGCCTCGGGCGTGTTGAAGTCATCGTCCATCGCGGCATTGAACCGGGCCAGCGCCGCCGCTGCGGTCGCATCGCCCGCGGAGGCCTCCCTCGGCCGATCGCGCCCGGGCGCCTCATCGACGCCGTCCAACGCCCGGTACAGCCCCAACAGCGTCTCGTCCGCCTGGTTCAGCTGCGCCTCCGAATAATTGATGGGACCGCGATAATGGCTGCTCAGGAGGAAGATTCGCATCACCTCGGGATCGCGCAGCGTTTTCAGCACGTCGCGGACGGTGAAGAAATTGCCGAGGGACTTCGACATCTTGTCGTCGTTGATTCGCACGAAGCCGTTGTGCATCCACACATGGACGAAGGGCGCGCCGCAGGCCGCGCAGGACTGCGCGATTTCGTTCTCGTGATGCGGGAACTTGAGGTCCATGCCGCCGCCGTGAAGGTCGAAGTAAGGTCCCAGCAGGCTCGTGGACATCGCCGAGCACTCGATGTGCCACCCCGGCCGGCCCTCGCCCCAGGGCGAAGGCCAGTGGGGCTCGCCGGGCTTGGCCCGCTTCCACAGCACGAAATCCAGCGGATCGAGCTTGGACTCGTCGATTTGCACCCGCGAGCCGGCCCGCAGATCGTCGATTCGCTTGCCCGACAGCCGCCCGTAGTCCGGAAACTTCCGCACCGCGTACATCACGTCGCCGTTCGCGGCGACGTAGGCGAAACCTTTGTCGATCAGCGTCTGCGTCATCGCGATGATGGGGCCTATGAAATCGGTGGCGCGCGGCTCCAAATCCGGTTTCTGCAGGCCCAGCGTGACGCAATCCTCGTGCATCGCCGCGGTGTACCTTGCGGCGAGCTCGCGCCAATCCTCGCCGTTCTCCGCGGCCCGCTGGATGATCTTGTCGTCGATATCGGTGATGTTGCGGACGAACGTGACCTTGTAGCCCTTCGACCGCAGATACCGCTGCACCAGGTCGAACACCGTCAGCATGCGCGCATGGCCGATGTGGAGGTAGTCGTACACGGTGATGCCGCACACGTACATGCGCACTTCGTTGTCGTGCAGGGGTTTGAACTCTTCTTTTTCGCCCGTGAGGGAGTTATGGATTTTTAGCATGTGCTTCCAGGCGACGCCGCGCCGTGCCGGGCGTCATTAATTGCAGCAGCGGCGCGAGTTCCGGGCCGTGGGATTGACCGGTCAGCGCCACCCGCAGCGGCATGAACAGCTCGGCGCCCTTGCGGCCCGTGCGCTCCCGCAAGATCCGGGTCAGCTGCTTGAGATCGGGACCCGCCTGGTCGAGCGCATCCGCCGCGGCCGAAAAGAACGCGGGACCGGCAGCGGCGATGACGCCCCGCTCCGCCTCGCCCATCGGCGGCAGCTCCCCCTGCACCACCGCCGCCCACGGGCGCGCGTCCGCCGGCAGCACGACATTGTGCCGCACCAGCTCGACGAATTCCTCGGAGGCGCCCGACCCCAGCCAGGCGCCGATCTCGGCGGCGGACATTCGCTGCAGGGTTTCCTTCTGCCAATGCATGAGCTGCGCCTCGTCGAAGCGCGCCGAGGCGAGCCCGAGATGATCGGGCCGGAAATGAGGGGGCATCTCGGACGGAGCGAGCCAGCCTTCGACGTCGCTGGAATGTCCGAGGTGGAACAGGTGATTCAGGACCGCCGCACTCAAGAAGCCCCGCTCGCGGAAATCCTGCACGCTCGCGCTGCCGTGCCGCTTCGACAAGGGCGCCCCGTCGGCCCCGACCAGCAGACCGACGTGTCCATAGCTCGGGCGCCGCATCTCGAGCGCATCCAGCAGCATCAGCTGGCGCGGGGTATTGGTCAGATGATCGTCGCCGCGCAGCACGTGCGTGACGCCCATGACCGAGTCGTCCACGGCGTTGCAAAAGAAGAAGGCGGCGGTGCCGTCCTCCCGGCGCACGATGAAGTCGCCGATGTCGGCCGCCGCATACGTCTGCGGCCCGTGGACCAGGTCGACGAATTCGACCGACCCCTTGGCGGGAACCGCAAACCGCAGCGTGGGCTTGAGGCCGCGCGCGTCGCGCTCGGCGCGCTGCGCCGCCGTCAGGTGCCGGCACGTCCCGGCGTAGCGCGGCGGTTTGCCCGCCATGTGCTGGAGCTTGCGCGACAGCTCGAGTTCCTGCACCGTGCAATAGCAGGGGTAGACCCGATCGGCGGCCCGCAACTTTTCGAACAGCTCCCGGTAGAAGCCGCCGCGCTCCGACTGAGCGTACGGCGCGGAAGGTCCGCCAACCCCGGGGCCCTCGTCCCAGTCGAGCCCAAGCCAGGCGAGGTCCGCGATGAGGCCGTCGAGGTGGCGCCGCTGGCTTCGTTCAACGTCGGTGTCCTCGATGCGCAGGAGGTACCGGCCGCCGGCCTTGCGCGCCCACAAGTGGCTGAAAAAAGCGGTCCGGGCGTTTCCAAGATGCAGCGATCCGGTCGGGCTGGGAGCAAAGCGGGTGACGATTGGCGAGGACATGGAGGAAGATTGTACCCATTCGAGTAGAATCACGGACCATGAAACAGCTCCTATTGGTCCTCGGACTCCTCTCGGCGATCGCTTCTCAGGCCACCCTGGCGGCCGACCCGCCGGCTCCGCCCCCGGCCGGTTCGGGCGCTGCATCCGGCTCGAACGCTGCCGCGGGTACGGCGGCGGCAGCCGCGGCGGGCGCAGCCAAGTCCGCCGACGCCGCTCCCGCGAATACCATGCCGGCAACGGTCCTGGTGCGGGTCGTGACTTCGATGGGCAATTTCACGATCGAGCTCCTCCAGGAGCGCGCGCCCCTCACGGTGGCCCACTTCCTGAAGTACGTCGATCAGGGATACTACTCCGGGACGATATTTCACCGCGTGATCCCCAATTTCATCGTCCAGGGCGGCGGATTCGACGCCGATTACAAGCTCAAGGGCAACACCACGAAGGTCTTCAACGAGTCCGGCAACGGAATGACCAACCAGCGTGGAACCGTCGGGTTCGCGCGGCCGGCCGAGCCGCACGGCGGCGACGTCCAGTTCTACGTCAATCTCTTCGACAACGCGACGCTCGATCCGAACCAGACCCGGTGGGGATACGCCGTGTTCGGCAAGATCGTGCAAGGCATGGACGTCGTCGACCGGATCGGCAACGTGGCGACGGGCGCGAAGGGGCCGTTCAAGGAAGACGCTCCGCTGCAGCCGGTGGTCATCGAGCGAATCGAGCGCGTCAATCCCTAGCTCCTGAGCCTGTCCGGGCAGTTTGCGTGACGACGCTCTTCATTTCGGACCTGCACATGGACGCGGCGACTCCGGAAATCACCCGGCAGTTCGTGGATTTCCTCGCAGGCGAGGCCCGCCGGTCGGAAGCCCTCTACATCCTGGGCGACCTGTTCGAGTCCTGGGTGGGCGACGATGCGGCGGACCCCGACCAGATCACGGCGATGGAGGCGCTCAAGTCGCTCACCGGCAGCGGCGTGCCCTGCTTCGTGATGCACGGCAACCGCGATTTCCTGCTGGGCCCGGGTTTCTGCGCAATGACCGGCGCGCGGCTTCTGCCCGACCCGCTCATCGTCACGCTGTACGGCGAGCGCGTGCTGGTGATGCACGGCGACGCCCTGTGCACCGATGACCGCGCCTACCAGCGCCTGCGGGCCACGGTGCGGGATCCCGAATGGCAGCGGGAATTCCTCGCCCTGTCCATTGCCGCCCGGCGGTCGCTGGCCGGCGCGGCCCGCGTCGGCAGCCAGGCGCACACGGCAGCTCTTGATTACGCCATTGCCGACGTCAATCCGGACAGCGTGGCGGCGGCGCTGCGCGCGGCCGGCACGTCCACGCTGCTCCACGGGCACACCCACCGCCCCGCCATCCATCCGCTCGACGTGGACGGACGCGCCTGCACCCGAATCGTGCTGGGAGATTGGCACGCGCGCGGCAGCGTGCTGCGCTGGGACCGGAGCGGCCCCGAGCTCGGGTCCCTGCCCCGCAGGAGCCTGCCGGAGTGATCCGCGCGGCCGCGAGCGTGGATTACTCGGACAGGCTACCGGCTTCCGCTCGGGCGATGCGGGCCGCACCGCCCGCGGGCACGCCGGAGTGAAAGCGGAACACCTCGTCCGGGCCGGTGATGAGTTCCGCCTCCCGCCGCGCGAATTCCTCGATGCGCGCGTCGAGATCGCTACCGGCACGGGCCGCCGCACGGCGCGCCAGGTCCAGATACATTTTGTAGTGCCGGGCTTCGGCCGCATGCAGTCCCGCGAACAGCTGCCCGGCAGCGCCTCCGATCGCCCCTCCCAGGGCCAGAAACCGCTCGCAGGAGCGCGCTTCGATGATGGCGCCGCAGATCATCAAGTCGACCTCGCGTTGCGGCTCGGCCTTGGCCACCAGCCTGCGCAGGCCATCCGCGTATCGGCCCGGAGCGAGCCGTTGTGGGGCGATTCCAAGCGATTTCAGGAGCTTGACCACCTGTTCGTAGTGGCGCAACTCCTCGCGCGCCAGCCGCGACATTTTGTCCGTGAGCTCGAGATCGAGGGCGTAGGCGAACATCAGGGACAGCGCCGTCGAGGCTGCCTTCTTCTCGCAGTTCGCGTGATCGATGAGCAGCACGTCGGGGGCCGCGCAGGCGGCCACGACCCACGCCTGCGGCGTGGCCGCGCGGAGTATCGGATGTTCGAATGCGGCGGGCGCCGCGCTCACCCGGTGACCTTCAGGGCGGCGATGGCGCCCAGCAGCTCGCGCGACGATTGATACCGGTCCGCCGGCGATTTCGCGAGCAGCCGGCGGATGATCCCCGCGTAGCCGGAGAACTGCGGCGGAATTTCCGGAAGCTCGGCCTTCCGGTGCTTGTAGATGACTTCCATGGCCGATGCCCCGGTGTAGGGCTTGCGGCCCGTCAGCATCTCGTAGAAGACGACGCCCAGGCTGTACAGGTCGCTGCGCACGTCGATCAGCTCGGCATGGCCCTGTTCCGGGCTCATGTAATAGGGCGTCCCGAAGATCTCCCGCGTGCCCGTGAGATTGACGTCCGTTTCGTTCATCTTGGCCAGCCCGAAGTCGATCAGGCACAGGGAGCCGTCCGTGCGCAGCATGATGTTCGCGGGCTTCAGGTCGCGGTGGAGCACGCCCACCTCATGGATCGCCTGCAGCGCGCTGGCGATCTGGTCCAGATAGTCCAGGGCCGCAATCGGCGTCAGATGCGCCTTCATGCGCGTGCGCAGGTCGCCGGCGGGAAAGTGCTCCATCGCGATGTAGGCGTGGTCGTCGCCGACGCCCAGATCGTAGATCCGCACGATGTTCCGGTGCTTCAAGCCGGCGACGATCTCGTACTCCTGGATGAACCGGTCGAAACCGACGCTGCGTTCAGCGACGTCGGGAACCTGGCTGAACACCTTGAGCACCACCAGATGTCCCGCGCGCTCGCTCTCGGCCAGGTAGATCTTGCACATGCCGCCGCTGCCGATGTGCCGGATGAAGCGATGGCCGCGAATGGTGACCGCCCCGAAGCGGGAGCGCTGCGCGTAGTTGGGCTGCGCGCGGCGCTTCGCCCGTATCTGCTTGTGCTCGATCGAAGCCGCCTCGATGGCGCGGATCAGCGCATCGCGGTCGACCTTGCGCCCGAAAACGCGCTGCATGCCCGGCGTGACCGGGGGCGCGGCAGGAGGGTCCTCGAGCCGCACGTAAACGATGGGCGCGAACTCCGGCCGGGTGAGCAGATCCTCCGCGAGTGCATCCAGCGCCGCGCACGGCGGCTTGCCCGCCAGCACCACCGAATCGAATCCGGCCGCCGAAAAATGCACGTCCAGCGCCGTATCCTTGCCCAGCCGGTGCTCGGCGATGTCCGCCTTCGGCCACTCGATCTCGATGTGGTTGCGCACCAGCTGCCGGCATTCGTCGCGGTCCGAAATCAGCATCAGACGCATGGCGTAGGCCGCCGCGTCGAGCCGGCGGCGCGGTCCCGGAACTCGGCTCTAGAGCACTCGGACTGACTTGAGGCCACGTCCGACACCGTCCCGACGCCGCTGTTTCGCCTCGTCGGACCGCTCCACCTGCAGGCGCTTCAGGAACTCCGGCGTCACGTCGCCGGTGACGTATTCGCCCGAGAAGCACGAGGTGTCGAAATCGCTGATCTTGGCGTTGTCGTGGCGAACGGCGTGCACCAGGTCGTCCAGGTCCTGGTAGATCAGCCAGTCCGCGCCGATGATCTCGCGCACCTCCTCGACCGTGTGCCCCGCAGCCACGAGCTCCAAGGTATCCGGCATGTCGATGCCATAGACGTTGGGGTAGCGCACCGGCGGGGCCGCAGAGGCGAAATACACCTTCTTCGCGCCCGCCTCGCGCGCCATGTCGATGATCTGCGCCGAGGTCGTCCCGCGCACGATGGAATCGTCGACCAGCAGCACGGTCTTGCCGCGGAACTCCAGATCGATCGCGTTCAGCTTGCTGCGCACGGACTTCGATCGTTGCTCCTGGCCGGGCATGATGAAAGTGCGGCCGATGTAGCGATTCTTGATGAAGCCCTCCCGGTACTTGACGCCGAGGAGCTGCGCCACCTGCACGGCGGCGGTGCGGCTCGTATCCGGGATCGGGATGACCACGTCGATGTCGTGGTCCGGGCGCTCGCGCTTGATCTTCTCGGCCAGCCGTTCGCCCATGCGCAGTCGCGCCTTGTAGACCGAGATGTTGTCGATGATCGAATCGGGACGCGCGAAGTAGACGTATTCGAAGATGCAGGGGGTGTGCCGCGCCATGGCGACGCATTGCTGCGCGTAGAAGCGGCCCTGCTCATCGATGAACACCGCCTCGCCGGGGGCCACGTCGCGCAGCATCTTGAAGCCCAGCATGTCGAGGGCCACGCTCTCGGAGGCCAGCATCCATTCCGTCCCCTTCGCGGTCTCGCGGTTGCCGATCACCAGCGGCCGGATGCCGTTCGGATCGCGGAAACCGAGGATTCCGTGGCCGATCACCATGGCGACGACCGCGTAGCCGCCGCGGCAACGGCGGTAGACCGCGTTCGCCGCGGCGAAAATGTCCGCCGGAGTGACGCGCGGCGTCCCGACCCGCTGCAGCTCCGAGGCGAGCACGTTCAGCAGCACCTCGGAGTCCGAACTCGTGTTGAGGTGGCGGCGATCCTCGCGCACCAGGACCTCGGTGAGCTCCAGAGCATTCGTGAGGTTGCCGTTGTGGCCGAGGCAGATGCCGTAGGGCGAATTGACATAGAAGGGCTGCGCGTCGTGCGCCTCGTCGGCGCCCGCGGTGGGGTAGCGGACGTGGCCGATGCCGACGTTGCCCTTGAGCTTGACCATGTGCTTCTGTTGGAACACGTCGCGCACCAGGCCGGAATCCTTGCGCATGAACAGCTCGCCGGCCTCCGCGGTCATCATGCCGGCGGCGTCCTGGCCGCGGTGCTGCAGGACGATCAGCGCATCATAGATCCGCTGGTTGACCGCGCTCACTCCGACCATTCCGACGATTCCGCACATCACTGACCTCCAGTCTTACCCGGCTTGACTTTGACTCCGGTCAGGCGCTCGAGCTTGGCCCAAGGATCGCCTCTCTCACCGACCATGGCGCGCAGCCAATCCCCCGCGGTCTCCCCGTAGGGAATCAGCTTCGACCGGCCCCACCACTCTTCATGATTCAAATGCAGCAGTTCGCCGCCGATGACCATCAGTCCGACCAGCACCACGCCGCGCACCACGCCGAAGAGCAGTCCGATCACCCGATCGAGAGGGCCCAGCCCCATCGATCGCGTGAAGTAGCCGAGCACCATACCGACGATCCAGCCGACAATGAGCACGCAGACCAAGATCACCAGTCGCCCGACCCAGGGAGCGACGTTCGGAGCGGCCAGCAGTCCGCCGAGGCGCGGCTCGATGGTCGGGCCGAACTTCCACGCGGCCCAGATCGCGAGGATCCAGAAGCCCAGTGAAGCCGCCTCGCGCACGAATCCGCGCAGCAGACCGAGCAAGGTCGAGCCCAGAAGAACCAACAAGATGAGGGCATCGGCTCCTGTCATATTCACAGTTTACCGGAGCTTCGGGGTCGGTGTCGTGAAAGGATGACCACAAAGGGGGGCTCACGGCGGGATCAAGTTTGCAGATTCACCGTTTTTCTTGAGGGCGGCCATCGCCTTCTCCGCCGAACTGCGCTCCGCGAAGGGTCCGACCCGGACCTTGTACTGGAGCGTCCGCCCCACGCCGCTCGCGAGCAGATACGCCGACTCATTGAGCGCCTTCAAGTGATGCACCTCTTTCTCCGCATTGACGCGGCTCGCAAAACTGCCCACCTGTATGGCCCAGCCATGCTTCGATCCCGCCGCCGCGGCCGCTTCGCGCACCGGCGCGGAGTTCGGCGCCGACAACGGAATAGTTGGGTCCGAAGAAGCCTTTTCAAGCGCGGCATCGGCCGGCTGCTGCGCCCGGAGCGTTGCGATGGTGGGCCGCCCGGCCGCATCCGCGCGGGCGTCGGGCGTTTGCGCACTTCCGGATTCGGCGCCCGGCGGCGGACTTGCCGCGGACGCCGCGCTCGGATTCGGCGGCGCCGACGCGCCCTGATCGTCCGCCGGAGCGGCGCGGCGCGTCGTCAGGTCCACCCTGACGTTGCGCATCGAATCGGCGTACCCGCCGGACGCTGCCGGGGGTCCGGCCGGCCGCTTCGGTCCCGACAACAGTTCGGGCACGACCAGGATGATGAGCACCACCAACAGGGTGGCTCCAACCAAGCGCTCTTTGAGGCGACGATCCATGAATCTTGGCGAGCCCTTAGTTCTGCCCGGCGGGCGCGTCAGTATATTCGGGAAGCAAGTGCAAGGGGAGCAAGCCTCGGGCCTCGAGCCAGTCGATCGCGGGCCCCACGGTGTGAAACGATCCGAAGACGACGATCCGATCGCCGGGGCGTGCCGCGGCGAGCGCGCCGGCGCAGGCCGCAGCGACGCTGTCCGCCAATCTGGGCGGCGCTCCCGCATCCGCCGCCATCCTGGCCGCCAGCGCTTCGGCGCTGCTGCCGCGCGCGCCCTCCGTCGACGCCAGCCACCACCCATCGAAACAGCCGCGCAGCGCGGCCGCGATGGCCGGCGCATCCTTGTCCGCCAGGATGCCGCACACCGCCAGTGTCCGTCCCGAGACCGGCAGTTCCCGCAGGTTCCCGGCCAGGACGGCGGCGGCATCGCGATTGTGCGCGACGTCCAGTATCCAGGTGGGCTGGTCCTTGCCGGGCTCGATGATCTGGAAGCGCCCCACCAGCCGCACCGCGCGCAAACCCCGTGCGATGGCCGCGGCCGGCACCGGCAGTGGGGAGTCGAGTTCCTCCAGGGCCGCAATCGCGGTCGCCGCATTGCCGAACTGCGCATCGCCCGCGAGCACGGGCGGCGGCAAATCGCTGAAGACCCAGCGCTTTCCGCCGAAGCGCCAGCCCGCGGCGGCGCGCGCATAGTCGAACTCCACCCCCAAGCGCTTGGGGCTTGCGCCCGTCGCGACGGCGGCGCTCAGCAGCGCCGGCGGCATGGCGCGGCTGCCGAACACGGCGCTGCGGCCCCTGCGGAAAATGCCGGCCTTCTCCAGCGCGATCGCTTCGAGCGTGTCGCCCAGGAATTCTTGGTGATCCAGACCGATGCTGACCACCACCGCGACCGACGCGTCCACCGCGTTGACGGCGTCCAAGCGCCCGCCCATGCCGACCTCGAGCACCCAGGCATCCAGATTGGCCGCCTCGAAGATCAAGAAGGCGGCCAATGCGTTGTATTCGAAGAACGTCAGCGAAATCTCGCCGCGCGGCCCCTCGCCGGCGGGGCCGCCGTCCGCCGCGCCCAGGCGCGCGGCTTCGATGCGCTCGAAGGCGCCGAGGAGCTCCGCCTCCGTGACCAGGCGGCCGGCAACGCGAATCCGCTCTCGATAATCGCGCAGGTGCGGCGATGTGAACGTGCCGACCCGATGCCCGGCAGCGGCCAGCATCGCGGAGCAATACGCGGTCACGGAACCCTTGCCGTTGGTTCCCGCGACGGTGATGACCGGGACCGTCGGCTGGCGCCAGTGCAGCCGTTCGAGCACGCGCTGCAGGCGGTCCAACCCGAGATCGATGGTGTTCGGATGCACCTGGGCCTGGTGGGTCAACCACTGCTCGAGACTGCGCATGGCGGAACCCACTCCTCGAGCGGTGGTTATCAGACAGGCTCGGCCGCGGCGGCCTCTTTGCCGGTCATCAGGCGCAGCATGGCGCCGATGCGATCGCGCATCTCGCGCCGGTCGACGATCATGTCCAGCGCCCCATGCTCGACCAGGAATTCGCTGCGCTGGAAACCCTCGGGCAGGGTCTCGCGCACGGTTTGTTGAATCACCCGGGGACCTGCGAATCCGATCAGGGCCTTCGGCTCGCCGATGTTGATGTCGCCGAGCATCGCGAGACTGGCCGATACCCCGCCCGTGGTCGGGTCGGTCATCACCGATATGAACGGCAGGCGCGCCTCGGAGAGCCGCTTGAGCGCCGCGCTGGTCTTGGCCATCTGAAGCAGCGAATAGAGGGCCTCCTGCATGCGCGCTCCGCCGCTCGCGGAGAAGCAAACCAGCGGCTGGCGGTGTTCCAGGCAATGCTCCACCGCGCGCACGAACTTCTCTCCGACCACCGAGCCCATCGAGCCGCCGAGAAATCCGAACTCGAAGGCGCACGCGACGATGTCGAGTCCGGCGAGCTGGCCGGACATGACGATGAGCGCATCGCGCTCGCCCGTCTGCTTCTGCGCCTGAACCGTGCGGTCCCGATATCGCTTGCTGTCCTTGAACTTGAGCGGGTCCTCGGACTCGACCTTGGCGGCGAGCTCCTTGTTCGAACCCGGATCGAGGAACTTCAGCAGCCGCTCGCGGCCGCCGATGCGCATGTGATGGGCGCACTTGGGACAGACATGGAGGTTGCGCTCGATTTCGGCGCGATAAAGGACGGCATCGCAGGCGGGGCACTTGGTCCACAGCCCTTCCGGGACCGAGCGCGTACGGCGTTCGGTCTTGATGCGAGAAGGCACGATCCGCTCAAACCAGGACATACGGTAGTTTACCAAATGCCTTCGGCGGGTGCAGGGATGCCATACGCCGCGGGATACTCGACGCGCCACAGGTACAGTCCCGCGGCCGGCGCCGTCACGCCGGCGGCGCGCCGTTCGCGGCCGGCCAGAATCCGCGACATGGCCACGGCGGGGTCGGATTGCCGCTGCACGCCGATCAGAGTGCCCACGATGTTGCGCACCATGTGGTGCAAGTAGGCGTTCGCCTCGATCTCCAGCCATACGGTGTCCCCGGCGCGCGCCACGAGAATCCGGTGCACGCGCCGCATGGGGGTGGGCGACTGGCATTCAACCGACCGGAACGCCGAAAAATCATGCTCGCCGATCAGTGCCTGGGCGGCGCAGTGCATGGCCTGCGCGTCGAGCGGGCGGTGGATCCAGGCCGCGCGATTGAGCCGCAGCGCCGAGCGGGCGCTGCGGTTGAGGATGAAGTAGCGGTAGATGCGCCGGGTCGCGGCGTGCCGGGCGTGGAATCCGCCGGTCACTTCGCCGGCCCACTGCAGCGCGACCGTGGGCGGCAGCCTCGTGTTGGCGCCCAGCACCCAAGCGCGCGGCGTGCGCTTGGAGGACGTGTCGAAATGGATGACCTGACCCGCGGCATGCACTCCGGCATCGGTGCGCCCGGCGCAAATACAGACGAGCCGGTGTCCGGCGACGAATCCCACCGCCGCCTCCACGGCATCCTGGATCGACGCCGCGTGGCTCTGCGACTGCCATCCGGAGAAGCCGGTGCCGTCGTACTCGACCAGCGCCGCCACCCGCCTCGATGCGCCGGCCGAGGGCTCCGCCGCCGAACGGGCGCTGGGCTCGCCGCTCGGGGCGCCATCCGACTCTGCGCCCTCCACGTCGGACAGACTCCTAGCCGGGTAGCGATTCGATCAGGCGCGCGGCTTCCTGTTTCTGGCTGGCGGACCCTTCCTGCACCACTTCCTCCAGGATGCTGCGCGCCCCTTCGGGGTCGCCCATATCCATATAGGCGCGCGCAAGATCGAGCTTGGTGCCCACTTCGCTCATGGTCACGGGTTCCATTTCCGGGGCCATGAGATCGACGGGCTTCAACTTGTTGGTCTGGGCCTCGATCTTGTTCGTGGGGCTGTCGGAAGCGAACAACGCCTCGCCGACGTCCAGATCCACGGACTCGCCGGATTCGACGGAATCAGTCGCTTCAAACACTTCGTTGGAGAACAGATCCTCGGCGGCCCGCGGTTGATCCACCGTGTCGCCGCTACCCAGCGCCGAGGCCAGCTGGTCGAGATCCAGGTCGACGCTGTCCGCCGTGATCCCCCGCAGCTTCGAGGTCGAGTCGGTGTCGGTCTTGTCCAGATCCAGGACGTTCTCGAACTCGTTCGTCTTGAAGCGCGAGGTCGCGGCGGAGTCGACATCCCGCGGCATCAACACCGTGGGCGCCGATTCGGGTCCGAGCACCGCAGTCTTGATCTCGTCGTTTCCGGAATCGAGTTCCGCAACGAATGAAGCTTCCAATTCGCGCTCGAGCTCGGTCAAATCCCGATCGCGCTCGTTCAGTCCGGTGTGCTCGCCCGAGGCCGCCGCCCGCGCGCTCCTGTCGGCCTCCGCCATCATGTGCCGCGAATGGTCGTCGAGGCCGGCCACCATGGTGGGCGCATCGGACGGATGTTCCGCTTCGGCGGCGGGCGGGATGCTGTTGGACCCCACCGTGCCGGTGGCCTCCAGCTGATCGAGGTCGAGGCCCAGATCGTCGATGGAAACCTCGGCGGTCTGATCCGATTTGGGCGGCATCTTCGCTGCGATGCGATCCTGCAGGCCTTCGTCCGTGACGGCGAGCGATTCGGTCGTGGGCGACTCGGAGGCGTTGTAGAAGGGCGCCTCGACCAGATTCGCGTCGCTGAAGTTCATCAGCTCCGATTCGACCGTCGGCTCGTCGCGCGGCGGCATCGAACGGGTCGGCGACTCGTCGGCGCCGCGCTCCGGCGCATCCAGCGTGAAATCGAGGTGGTCCGCCTCCGCATGCATCGCAGGCGATTCGACCGTGGGGGTGTGGGTGTCGGCGTGTTCGGCCAGGGAGTGATCGAGCGTGCTGCGTTCGCCCTCCGGTTCACCGAACAGGTCGATGTCGACCCGATTCTCACCGCCTTCGAGATTCAGATCGACCAGGTCGCCCGCCCCGCGTCCGCTGCCGGCGCCCGCCGCGAACATGGGCTCGTCGGGGCAAATCTGCTTGCCCATGATGACGATCTTGTCCCACTCGCCCGCCGGTGCGCGGTCGCGCGTGGCTTCCAGGCTCTTGGCGGTCTGCAAGAACAGGTCTTTGTTGCCCCAGACGAAGTAGATTTCGAGGAGCTTCAGCCGCAGGTCGCGCCGGTCCGGCTCGCGTTCCAGCGCAATCCGCACCAGGTCGGCCGCCTGGTCGTACAGTCCGTACGCCATGTGAAAGTCGGCTTCCGCCAGGGGATCGCCCTGGTCGAGATTGACCGCGCTCTCGTTCGACATCGTGTCTTCGGCCTTGATCTCGGCGGTATCGCCGGTCCGGGCCGGAGCGGCTGCGAAGTCGGGCGCGGCATGCGGTCCCGATTCCTCGACCACGAAGGATTCGGCGCCCTTGCGCGGCGCGGCGAGCTTTGCCGTCGAACTGCGGTGCTCGGCGACATCGGTTTCATCCATCAGTCCGACGGCGGATTGTTGGCGCCGGCGCCGCGTCTGGGCAAAACCGAGTCCGCCGATGACCAGGACCAGCAACGCGAGCGGCACCCAATAATGCTCCGCCACCCAGTCGATCCACGAACCGGTTTCGGCCGGCGCGGCCGCGGGCTTCACCTGGGCCGGCGCCGCCGCCGGCGGCGGGGTCGCCTGAGGCGGGGTCTCGACCGGAGCCGGTGCGGGTGCCGCAGGCGCCGGCGCCGCGGGTTTGGCAACTTGCGCCGGTGCGGCCGGCGGCTTCGCCGCCTGGGGAGGCGCCGCGGGTAATGGGGCCGGGGCCGGCGTCGCGGCCAGCTTGTGCTGCAGCGCACTCAGCTCGTTGTTTCGGATATCCAGCAGGCGCTTGGACTCGGCGAGTTGTCCCTCGAGATCCTTGACCCGATCCTTCAGGGCCTGCGTTTCGCCGGCGGAGGCATTGGAATTTGCGCCGCTCGAGGCGCCGGTTCCGGTCGCACTACCGCCGCTGGTCGGCGGAACTAGGCGCAAATGCCCGCTGGGCGCCGCGGCACCTTCGCCGGCACGCCACGACGCCATCTGGCGATGGACCTCTTCCATGGCTTTGGCTTGATTCAGCTCGGCGATCTGATCGGCGCCCGGGACCCGCAGGATCGCGCCCTGGTGCAGGATGTTGATGTTGCCGCCGAAGGCGCTGGGATTCGAGCGATACAGGGCAATCATGGTTTGATCGACCACCGCCGGGCTCGCCGGCCCGGGCTGCAGGTTGTGGGCGATCTTCGTGAGCGTATCGCCGCGGCCCACGGTGATGGTGTTCCCGCTGGGCGCCGCTGCCGGAGGCGCCTGCACGGCGGATTGGCTCGGGGCCGGCGCCGGGCGGGGCGCTGCAGGCGTCACGGAGGTCGTGGGAGCCGCGACGGGCGGCGTGGTGCTGGCGTTCTGGCCCGGGGTATAGACCGGCGGGTCGAGCAGCACCGTGTACTCCCGCATCAGCCGGCCGCGTGCCCAATTGACCTCGACCAGGAAGGTGACGAAGGGCTCGGGAATCGCGTCGGCCGAGCGCACCAGCAGCACGTCCCGGCCGTCCCGGCTCTTGCCGACCGTGAACGTCATCGAGGATAAAAAAGGCGGCTTGTCGATGCCGTAGCGCGTGAATGCATCCCGGCTGGCGAGGCTGGCTCGAAGCGCGGTCAATTCATCGGGCGTCGCCGCCAGCAGGTCAATATCGGCATTCAACGGCTCGTTCAGCGCCGAATGCAAATGAATATCACCGAGCCCCAGTGCCCAAGACATGGACGGCCAATAAAATAACGGTGATAGCAGCCATGCCACCAGCATCATGCGACGCATCGTCACTGACATTTTCTCTCCCAGATTTCCGGCAGGCGAGCGGATGAGGTTCCTTGCGAGCAGAGCGTGAAAGCGCCGTCTCACTTGCCTTTTACATAACCAATCAACTATAGCGTACCGACCCGTTATTTACCAAAATCTGGGCGACCGAAACTGCGTTATATGCCGCACATTTCCGAACATTGTCGGCCACCACCCAAAAATTCAGAGCTCTATCACGACTGGCGTCCGGGCGCACCCGGCCAACGTACACCTTGTCCGGGGCCGTGGCGAATGTCGCCGGGGTGGGGAACTGGGAGGAAGAATCGGGTGAAATGAGGGATATCCCCGCTCCCGCCTGCAGGGCGGCGCTGGCGTCCGCCACCGTCAGCGGCCGCTCGAAGGTGGCGTGCACCGCCAGGCTATGGCCGAAGAAGACGGGCACGCGCACGGCCGTGGCATTGATCTCGAGCTGCGGAAGACCAAGAATGCGCCGCGTTTCCTCCCACAGCCGCCGTTCCTCGAGCGAGGCGCCGTCGGCCTGCAGGGCGTCGACCTGCGGTATCACGTTGAAGGCGATCTGACGGCCGAAGGCCCGCCCGCGCGCCTTCTTGCCGCTCAACATGGCCACCGTCTCGGCGGCCAGCTCCTCCATGGCGCCGCGCCCGCTGCCCGATACCGCCTGGTAGGTTGCCACCTCGGCGCGCAGCAGGCCGGCCCGGGCATGCAGCGGCGCCAGAGCCGTGGCCAGCGCGACGCTCGCGCTCCCCGGCAGCGCGACCAGCCCCCGCGAGCCCTGTCCCACGAGCAGGCTGCCGTTGACGTCGGCGGCGATCAACGGCACGCCGCTGCGCGCGCGAAAGGCCGTCGAGCAATCGACGACCCAGGCGTGCGCGGCCGCCGCCTCGGCATAGCGCTCCGCCAGCGCCGAACGGCCGCAGAAGATCGCCAGATCGACGCCCGAAAAGTCGAACGCCGATACGGGGATCACCTGCGGAACCCGGCCTGCGCCGCCCTCCTGCGCCGCGTCGCCGTCCGCCGGCGGCTCCTCGGGCGCCCGCACGGGACGGCCGATGTGCCGCTCATCGTCCAGCGCGTGCAGCGCCGCGCAGGGTATCTTGCGCGCCAGCAATTCCTCGAGCACCGCCTCGCCGATGAGACTCGACACTCCGACCACGGCAATGCGCGGCAGCGCCGCGGCGGCGCTCACTCGCGCCCCTTCGGCTGCGCGGTGATGACGGGCGTGACGCCGGCCACATCCGCGCACTGCGCGCGAAACCGCAGATAATGATCCATCAGCACCAGCGCCATCATGGCCTCCGCGATGGGAGTGGCGCGAATGCCGACGCACGGGTCGTGGCGGCCGGTGGTGACCACCTCGACCGGATTGCCGTGCACGTCGATGCTCGCCCCCGGAATCGTGATGCTCGAGGTCGGCTTGATCGCCAGGCTCACCACCACGTCCTGGCCCGACGAAATGCCGCCCAGCACGCCGCCCGCATGGTTGCTCTTGAAGCCCGCCGGCGTGAGTTCGTCGCGATGCTCGGATCCGCGCTGCTCCACCGAGCGAAATCCCGCGCCGATCTCCACTCCCTTGACCGCATTGATGCCCATCATGGCGCCCGCCAGCGCGGCGTCGAGGCGCTCGAACACGGGCTCGCCCAGCCCCGGGGGCACGCCCGAGGCGACGACCGTGATGCGGGCGCCGATGGAGTCGCCCGCCTCCCGTATGCTCCAGATCAGGTCCTCGAGCTCCTTCACGCGCGACGGGTCCGGACAAAAGAACGGATTGTCGTAGGCCGCGGCGGGCGACTTCGGTTCGATCACCAGCGGGCCCATCTGCGCGAGATAGCCGTGAATGCGCACGTTCAGGCGCTCCCGCAGGTATTTGCGCGCGATCGCGCCGGCGGCCACGCGCATCACCGTCTCGCGCGCCGATGAGCGGCCGCCGCCCCGGTAGTCGCGGAAGCCGTACTTCAGCTGATAGGTGTAATCGGCGTGACCCGGCCGGAACCGGTCCTTGATCTTGTCGTAGTCGCGCGAGCGCTGATCCTCGTTCTCCACCAGCAGCCCGATCGGCGTGCCCGTGGTCCTGCCTTCGAACACGCCGGACAAAATGCGCACCGTGTCCGATTCGCGGCGCTGGCTCGTAAACTTCGATGTCCCCGGCCGCCGCCGGTCCACATCGGCCTGCAGATCCGCTTCCGTCAACGGCAGTCCCGGGGGACACCCGTCCACGACGCAGCCGAGCGCAGGGCCGTGACTCTCGCCGAAGCTCGTCACGGAGAAGACGCTGCCGATGGTATTTCCCGCCACGATCGCACTCCCCTGAAGTATCCGCTAACCGCCCGAGGCCAGGTCCGCCGCGCGCAACACGAAGACGCCGCCGCCGCCCATGGCGATCTGCGGCCAGATGAACGGCAGACGCGGAAAGGCCCGCGTCAGCGCGCGCTCGGTGTTTCCGACCTCCACCACCAACAGGCCGTCGTCGTTCAGGTGCTGCCGCGCCCCACGCAAGATGGCTCTGACCGAATCCAGGCCGTCGGCGCCGGAACCCAAGGCCAACCGCGGCTCATGACGGTACTCGCGGGGCAGCCGGCGCATTTCCACGCGGCCGACGTAGGGTGGGTTGCTCACGATGATATCGTAACGGCGGCCCGCCACGGCGTCGAAATGGTCGGACTTCAGCACCGAGACCCGCTGGGTCACCTCGAACCGGCGCACGTTGCGGCGGCACACCTGCAGGGCGGAGGCCGAGATGTCGACCGCGTCCACGCGCGCGCGCGGAAATGCCTTGGCGCAGGCCACGGCAATTGCGCCGGATCCGCAGCCCACGTCCAGGATGCGGCGTATTTTCCGCCCCGCCGTCCAGGGTTCGAATCGGTGCGCGATGAGCTCGGCGATGGGCGACCGCGGCACCAGGACTCGCTCGTCCACGTAGAACTCGAGACCTGCGAAAAACGCCCGGTGCGTGAGGTACGCGAGCGGCACGCGTTCCCGGATCCGGCGCCGCAGCAACTCGTCGATGCGGGCGCGGTTGCGCGCGGTCAGGGGCCGTCCATAGGCCGCCGCACCCGCCGAGTGATCGATCCCGGCGGCGAAGAACACCAGCTCCGCCGCCTCGTCGCGCGCATTGTCCGTGCCGTGTCCGAAGAACAGGCGGGCACTCTTCATCTCCCGGGCGCAACGCAGGATTGCCGCGCCGGCCGTTTCGCCGGGCGCCGCGCTGCCTGCCGTATGGGATAATCCGCGCATGGCACCTCGTTCCAAGTTCGTCATGGCCGCATTGGCGGCCGTTGCCGCGGCCGGCATCGCCGGCGCGCTGATCGGGCAGCACCGGGCCGCGCCGGTCGCGCTCGCGACCGGAACCTACCTGTCCCGCGGACGCGCGCTGCCGGAGTTTAGCCTGATCGACGAGCACGGGCGGAGCTTTGGAAGCCGCGATCTCAAGGGATCCTGGTCGGTGATGTTCTTCGGATACACGAATTGCCCCGACTTCTGCCCCGCGACCCTGTCGACGCTGGCGGCGCTCGAGAAGCGGATGCGCGCCGCCCGCGCACCGGTGCTTCCCCGCGTGATCTTCATCTCCGTCGATGCGAAGCGCGACACGCCCGAGCAGCTCGCGAAATACGTGCCCTACTTCGACCCGGCGTTCATCGGGCTCACCGCCGCCAGCCAGCCGGTCATCGAGGCCGTGGCGGCCAAGCTCGGCGCCAGCGTCACCATCACCCCGGAGCCCGGCGGCGATTATACGGTCGACCACACCTCCGCCCTGTTCGTGCTCGATCCCGACGGCCGATTGACGGCCATTCTCACCGGCCCGTTCACGGTGAACGATCTGCAGCGAGACTTCGAGCGAATCGTGGCCGCGCGATCATGACCGGCGCCGGCGGAATGCGCGGCCGGATCTTCGTAGGGCTCCAATATCTGCTGCCGCAGCACGCGATCTCGCGCCTGGTCCACCTGGCCACGCGCGTGCGTGTGCGGTGGTTCAAGAACCTGCTCACCCGCGGGTTTCTGCTGCTTTTTCCGGTGGACATGAGCGAGGCCGCGCAGCCCGACCCGTTTCTTTACGGCACCTTCAACGAGTTCTTCACGCGTGCGCTGCAGTCCGGCGCGCGCCCCATCGATCCCGGGCAGGACACGCTCGCGAGCCCCGTCGACGGCACGGTGAGCGAATGCGGCGCCATCGACGGCGACCGGCTGCTGCAGGCCAAGGGGCGCGAGTATTCGCTCGGCGAGCTGCTGGCGGAGCAATCCTGGGCCGCGAGCTTCCGCGGCGGATCGTTCGCCACCGTCTACCTGGCTCCCTTCAACTATCACCGCATTCACATGGCGGTTCGCGGCACCCTTCGGGACACGATTTACGTGCCCGGCCGGCTGTTCAGCGTGAACACCGTCACCGCCCGGCACGTCCCGCGGCTGTTCGCGCGCAATGAACGCGTCCTGACGCTGTTCGACACCGACTTCGGCCGCTTCGCGCTCGTCATGGTGGGGGCGCTCAATGTCGGGAGCATGGCCACGGTCTGGGCCGGAGACATCACGCCCGCGGCGGGGCGGCGCGTGACCCGGATGGAGGCGCCCGCGCTGACCCTGGAAAAGGGCGCCGAACTGGGCCGCTTCAACATGGGGTCGACGGTGATCCTGCTGTTCGAACCGGGCCGGGCGCAGTGGCACCCGCTGCTGCGGGCCGGCTCGGTGGTGCAGGTGGGCCAGGCCATCGGGCGGCGCATCTCGTGAGCGCCGGGAAGGGCCCGCGGGGCGCGCCTCACGACTGGCGCCCGACGGCCGCGCTGCCGGTATTGCGCCACCGGGCGCGCATGCTCGCGGCCGCCCGCGCCTTCTTCGCGGCCCGCGGCGTCCTCGAGGTCGAAACGCCGGCGTTGAGCGCCGCGGCAGCGACCGATCCGCAAATCGAATCCCTCTGCACGCGGATCGCCGGCCTCGAGGGAGCGCGGTATCTCAGCACCTCCGCGGAATTCCCGATGAAACGGCTGCTCGCGGCGGGCAGCGGCGACATCTATCAGGTGTGCAAGGTGTTTCGCGATGGCGAGCGCGGCCGCTGGCACAACCCTGAATTCACCATGATCGAATGGTACCGGTTGGGGGTCGATGACGCAGCGCTCATGACCGAGGTCGAGGTCTTGGCGGCCGAACTGCTGGCGCCCCACCGTGCGCTGCAGCCGGCGGAGCGTCTGAGCTACGCCGATGCGCTGCGGCGCCACGCGGGCATCGACATGCACGCGGCGGGCGAGGCGGAGCTCGCGCGCGCGGCCGAGGAACACGGCGTCGTTTGCCGCGCAGATCTCGATCGCGATGCCCGGCTCGACCTCCTCATGGGCCTGGTCGTGGGGCCCCGGCTGGGGCAAGGCCGGCCGTGCTTCGTCTGCGATTACCCTCCGTCGCAGGCATCACTGGCGCGGGTGAGGCCGGGCCCTCCGGCGGTCGCGGCGCGCTTCGAACTCTATCTGGACGGCATCGAGCTCGCGAACGGCTTCCATGAACTGACGGACAGCCGGGAGCAGCGGGCGCGCTTCATGCAGGACCTGGAATTGCGGCGCCTGCGGGGCCAGGCGCAGCCGGGCATGGATGAGCGGCTGTTGGCCGCCCTGCAGTCCGGCATGCCGGATTGCGCGGGCGTGGCGCTGGGGTTCGACCGGCTGGTTGCGGTGGCCCTGGGGCTCGACCGCCTGGCCGCCTCGATGGCCTTCTCGATCGACAGCGCCTGAAGAGTCGAAGCGCCGGGTCGCGGGATCAGCCCTTGCCCCGCGACAGGTACTCGCCCGTGCGCGTGTCGATGCGCACGGTCTCACCCTCGTTGATGAACAGGGGGACGCGCACCGAGGCGCCGGTCTCGAGCTTGGCGGGCTTGGAGCCCCCCGTCGCGGTGTCGCCGCGCACGCCGGGATCGGTCTCGACGATCTTCAATTCCATATGGGCCGGGGGGGTCACCTGCAGCGGCACCCCGTTCCACAACGTCACCACGCATATCGTGCCGTCCTTCAGCCACTGCGCGCCGTCGCCGACGGCTTCCTTGGAAGCGGCGAGTTGCTCGAAGGTCTCGGGCACCATGAAATTGAAGAAGTCGCCCTCCCGGTAGAGGTATTGCATGTCGGTGTCGACCACGTCGGCGGCCTCGACCGTGTCGCCGGACTTCCACGTTCGCTCGATGGTGCGGCCGGTCTTGAGGTTGCGCACACGCACGCGATTGAAGGCCTGGCCCTTGCCCGGCTTGACCATTTCGTTCTCGACGATCGCATAGGGATCGCCGTCGATCAGGATCTTCAATCCGGCTTTGAATTCGTTCGTGCTGTAGTTCGCCATCGCGGGCCTCGCTTTGAAGGGCGCGTATCATAGCCGCAACCCGCTCTCCTGGCCAATTCAGCGCCTCCCGGCCCCGTCCCCCGACCGGCGCGCCCCGCCCGCATCGGCGATCTACCAGAGGTAACTAGACGCCGGTCCCAGAAATATGGAAAACCTGATGATACACTTTGACTTCCTTCATCCGAGGATCCAAGACCCGTGGCAGACCAGGGCGCCGTACCGATGATCGTCATGACGAAGTCGCAAGACCACGTCGAGGCCATCAACAGCACCCTGCGCAAGGCCGGCCATCCGGTGCATTGCACCTGGCTTCCGGACGCTCGGGACCTCGGGGATGCATTGACGCAGCTCAATCCCGAGATGCTGGTGGCGTTCACCGACGAGCCGGGCGTCGATCTGCCGTCGATCATGAAGGTCAAGATGCAGAGCGCGCCGGAAATGCCGGTGCTGATCGTGCGCGAGAACATCGATGAGGCGGCGATCGCCGAGGCGATGCGCGTGGGCGCCCAGGACGCGGTCTCGCTGGCGAATCGTCCCCGGCTGCAGTCGGTGGCCACCCGGGAGCTTCGCGCCTACCGGCTCGAGCGCGCGCTGTCGACCACCCTGTCGTCGGCTCGCGAGTATCGCGAACAGCTGCAACATTTCCTCGAGGGCTCCGCGGATGCGATCACCCACGTGCAGGAAGGCATCATCGTGGAGGCCAATCGCGCGTGGCTCGAACTGTTCGGCTATTCGGGAGACGAGGCGCTGACCGGCACGCCGCTGATGGACCTGTTCGAGGTGGAAACCCACCCGGCGCTGAAGGGCGCCCTGGTCGCCTGCCTCCAGGGCAAGTGGACCGACCACGCCCTCAAGGTGCAGGCATTGCTGTCGGACGGCTCCAATCTGCCGCTCGAACTGACGCTGGAGAAGGCCGACTACGATTCCGAGCCGGCCATCCGCATCAGCATTCCGGCCCGCAGGAGCCAGGACGCCGACCTCGAGTCGCAGCTCGCGGAGGCGGTCAAGAGCGACGCGTCCACGCGCTTCCTGCAGCAGCGCTACCTGATCGAGGCCGTGCGCGAGCGCTGTGCGGAGCACATGAAGGGCGGCGTGCGCCAGTTCGCGTACGTCAAGCCGGACCGGTTCAGCGACATCCAATATTCGATCGGCGTGCTCGCCAGCGAGGAGTTCATGGCGCAGCTCGCCCAGCTGCTGCGCGTGCAGCTCACTCCCACCGACATCTGCGGCCGGTTCGGCGGCAACGGTTTTCTGATCCTGCTCGAGCGCGGCACCGCGCGCGACGTCGAGACCTGGGCGGAGAACCTGGTGAGGCGCGTCCACGAGCACACGTTCAACATCGAGGAGAAGACGCTGTCCGCCACGGTCACCGTGGGACTGGGGCTGCTGCCCACCGGCAACCCCGACATCGCCGCCGCCGTCAACGACACCATCAACGCGGTCCGGCGCGGCCGCGAGCTCGGCGGCAATCAGATGTACGTCGTCGACAAGGCCGACACCGACACCCGGGTCCAGGCCTACGACAAGATCTGGGTCAAACACATCAAGGCCGCGTTGATGGAGAACCGCTTCCGGCTCGTTCAGCAGCCGATCGCGAGCCTTCTCGGCGAGGACAAGGGCATGTTCGACGTGCTGATCCGCATGCTCGACGAGCAGAACAACGAGGTGCTGCCCGCCGAGTTCATCGCGGCGGCCGAGCGCAACGACCTCATGAAGAACATCGATCGCTGGGTGATCGGCGCGTCGATGTCCTTTGCCGCCAACCGCAAGGCGGCCTGCATCTTCGTGCGCATCTCGAAGGACTCGGTGCTGGACAAGAGCCTGCCGGCCTGGCTCGACATGCAGCTCAAGTCGCTCAAGATCGAGCCGAAGCGCCTGTGCATCCAGGTCACCGAGGACCTTGCCACCCAGTACGTCAAGCAGACCAAGGAATTGTCGGAACAGCTGCAAAAGCTCGGCTTTCGCTTCGCCATCGAGCACTTCGGCACGGGGCGCGACCCGTTGCGGCTGCTGGCCGACATCGGCATGAACTTCATCAAGGTGGACGGCTCGCTGATGCAGGGGCTGTCGACGAATCAGCTGCAGCAGCAGCGCGTGAAGGGGCTGGTGGAGGCCGCCAAGCGCAAGGGCGTCGAGACGGTCGCCGAGCGCGTGGAAGACGCCAACACCATGGCCGTGCTGTGGCAGCTCGGCATCGAATTCATCCAAGGCTACTTCGTGAACGCCCCCGAGGAAGTCACCATGTCGAGCGAGCGGTAACCGGCCCGGTCGAGCGAGCGGCCGGCGGCCCGCTAGCCCGGCGACACCTCGAGCCGGTCGATCTGCTTGTAGGCCCGCGAGAAGCGCTGGCGCCGCTGGCCCTTCCTGTCCTGGAACTGTTTGAGGTCCTCGTATTTGAGCTTCATCGGGGCGCTGTTGCCGCTGTAGACCGTCAGCATCTCCCCGGGCGCCACCACCGCCATGGCCACCAGGTACTCGTCGCGGTCGGCCGATTTCTTGCCGGGTATTCCGTAAAGATTCTGACCCTTGCCCGCGCTCATCTCCTCGATCTGCGGCACCGGCAGCGCCAGCACCTCGCCGTCGCTGTTGACGAGCACGGCGAGGCTCCCGGGATTTGCGATGGGTTGCGCCGGAAGCACGTTCGCGTTCTCCGGAACCTTCAAGACGGACTTGCCCTTCTTGTTGCGCGCGTACAGGGTGCCGAGCTTGGCGGCAAAGCCGTACCCCGCGTCGCTCGCCAGCAGCCAACGGTCGTCGGGCTCTCCGATCAGGACCGCTGCGAAGGTCGCGCCGTCGGGCGGATCGACCGTGCCGGACAGCGGCTCGCCGTAGCCGCGCGCGGCGGGCAGCTGATGGGCGTCCAAGCTGTAGGCCCGCCCCGTGGAATCGATGAACACCGCCTGCTGCAGGTTGCGGCCCTTCGCCGCCGCCTGAAACTCGTCGCCGCTCTTGTAGCTCAGGGCGCGCGCGTCGATGTCGTGTCCCTTGGCCGCGCGCACCCAGCCGAGGCGCGACAGAATCACGGTCACCGGTTCGCTGGTCAGCAGTTCCGTCTCGGATATCGCCTGCGCCGCCTCGCGCTCGACGAGCTTGGTGCGCCGGTCATCGCCGTATTCCTCGGCGTCGCTCATCAGCTCGTCGCGCACCAGGCGGGTCAGCTTCGCCTTGGACTTGAGGATGGCCGCGATTCCGTCGCGCTCGTCGCTGAGCTTCCTCTGCTCCTCGCGGATCTTCATCTCCTCGAGACGCGCCAGATGGCGCAGCTTGGTCTCGAGAATCGCCTCCGCCTGCTCGTCGGACAGCTTGAAGCGCTTGATGAGCACCGGCTTGGGCTCATCCTCGGTGCGCACGATGCGGATGACCTCGTCGAGGTTCAAGTAAGCGATGAGGAGGCCGTCGAGGATGTGCAGCCGGGCGTTCAGCTTCGCGAGGCGGTGGTTCAGGCGGCGCGTGACCGTGGCTTTGCGGAACTCCAGCCACTCGAGCAGCAGTTCCTTCAATCCCATGACCCGCGGCCGCCCGTCCATCGCGATCACGTTGAGATTCACCCGGTAGTTGCGCTCCAGATCGGTCGTGGCGAACAAGTGGGTCATCAGGGCCTGGATGTCGACGCGGTTCGATTTCGGCACGATCACCAGGCGCGTGGGATTCTCGTGATCCGATTCGTCGCGCAGATCCTCCACCATGGGGAGTTTTTTCTGCTGCATCTGCGCGGCGATCTGCTCCTGCACCTTGGCGCCGGAGACCTGGAACGGCAGCGCGTCGATCACGATCTGTCCATCCTCGATCTCATAGGTGGCGCGGGCGCGGAAGCTTCCCGAACCCGTCTCGTACATCTGCACCAGATCGTCGCGCGGCGAGACGATCTCCCCGCCGGTGGGCAGATCGGGGCCCTTGATGCTGGCCATGATCTTGCGCGTGCTGAGATCCGGATCGTCGAGCAGCGCCACGCAGGCCTTCGCCACTTCGCGCAGGTTGTGCGGCGGAATGTCGGTCGCCATGCCGACGGCTATCCCTGAGCCGCCGTTGAGCAGCAAATTCGGCACCCGGGCCGGCAGCATGGTCGGCTCCTCCAGCGAACCGTCGAAGTTCGGAATCCAGTCGACCGTGCTCGAACCCAGTTCCTGGAGCAGCAGCGTCGCATACCGGGTGAGCCGCGACTCGGTGTATCGCATTGCCGCAAAGGACTTCGGATCGTCCGTCGATCCCCAGTTGCCCTGGCCGTCGACGATGGGGTAGCGATAGGCGAAATCCTGCGCCATGTGCACCATGGCCTCGTAGCAGGCCGAATCGCCGTGCGGGTGGAATTTGCCGATCACGTCGCCCACGGTTCTGGCCGATTTCTTGTGCTTCGCGCCGGCCGCCAGCCCGAGCTCGCTCATCGCGTACACGATGCGCCGCTGCACCGGCTTCAATCCATCGCCCAGATGCGGCAGCGCCCGGTCCAGGATCACGTACATCGAGTAATCGAGATATGCGCGCTCGGCGAAGTCCTTCAGGGACTCCTTCTCGACGCCGTCGAAATTCAGTTGCTGCTCTTTCATCGCGGTGATTTGCCGGATCTTGCGGGTGATGTGCTAGACATGCGCCAGATTGCCCTTGGTCTCGAGCCACTCGCGCCGGTCGCCGGCGCGCTTCTTGGCCAGCAGCATGTCCAGCAGCTGGTCGGGACTGTCCTTCGCATCGATGGTCATCTGCACCAGGCGGCGCGTCTGCGGGGCCATGGTGGTTTCGCGCAGCTGCGTGGGATTCATCTCGCCCAAGCCCTTGAAGCGGGTCACCACCGGCTTGACGCGGGGACTGTCGGCGGCGATTCCCGCCAGAACCTTGTCGCGCTCAGGCTCGTCGAGCGCGTACATGACCTCCTTGCCGGCATCGATCCGAAACAACGGCGGCATGCACACGTACACGTGGCCCGCGGCAACCAGCGGCCGGTAGTGGCGCAGGAACAGGGCGCACAGGAGCGTGGCGATATGCTGACCGTCGCTGTCGGCGTCCGCCAGGATGCAGATCTTGTGATATCGAAGCCCCGACAGGTCGCTGGCCGCCGGCTCGACGCCGATTGCGATGGTAATGTTGTGCACTTCCTGCGACTGCAGCACCTCCCGCGTGTCCGCCTCCCAGGTATTCAGGATCTTGCCGCGCAGCGGCATGATGGCCTGCGTCACCCGGTCGCGGGCCTGCTTGGCCGAGCCGCCGGCCGAATCGCCCTCGACCAGGAACAATTCGCTGCGCTCGGGATCCTGGCTTACGCAATCCGCCAGCTTGCCCGGCAGCGCGGGGCCGGCCACGATGCGCTTGCGCGCGATCTTCTGGCTGTCCCTGGCGCGCTGCTGCGCGTTGGCGATGGCCAGCATCGCGATCTTCTCGCCCTGGTCGGGGTGCTGATTGAGCCAGAGCGCGAAGGCGTCCTTGATGACGCCCTGCACGATTCCCGCGCTCTCGCGCGACGACAGGCGCTCCTTGGTCTGGCCCGCGAACTGCGGTTCGCGCATCTTCATCGACAACACGAAACTCACGCCGTCCCAGACGTCCTCGGGAGCGAGCTTCAAGCCCCGCGGCACCAGGCTGCGGAATTCGCAGAATTCGCGCACCGCGTCGGCCGCGCCCGTGCGCAGTCCGTTCACGTGGGTGCCCCCCTCGACGGTGGGAATGAGATTCACGTAGCTTTCGGTGATGCGATGCTCGGATTGCAGCACCCACGCGAACGCCCATTCGAGCGCGCCGCCGTCGATGTCGCGCTTGCCGTAGAAAGTTTCGGCGGGCAGCCACTCGCCCTTGCCGAGCTCCTCCGCGAGATACTCGTGCAGGCCGCCCGTGTACAGCCATTCGTCGCGCTCGCCCGTGATCTCGTTGCTGAGCGTGACCTTGAGCCTCGGGCACAGCACGGCCTTGGCCCGCAGCACCTGCTTCAGGCTCGGGATGGCGAACTTGTCGGTGTCGAAGTACTTGCCGTCCGGCCAGAACCGGAGCGTGGTGCCGGTCTTAGCCTTCGCCACGTCGCCCACGACCTCGAGCTTGGAGGCGGGCTTGCCGTCCCGGAAGCTCAGGTTGTATTCCTTGCCGCCGCGCCGCACCCAGCATTCGAGGTTCTTCGACAGGGCGTTGACCACCGAGACGCCGACGCCGTGCAGGCCGCCCGAGTGCTGGTAGGTCTTGTCGTTGAACTTGCCGCCCGCGTGCAGGCGGGTGAGGATCAACTCGACGCCGCTGATCTTCTCCTTGGGATGGATGTCGACCGGCATGCCGCGGCCGTCGTCCTCGACCTGCAGCGATCCGTCCTTGAACACGGTCACGCCGATGTTCTCGCAATGCCCCGCCAGCGCCTCATCGACGCTGTTGTCGATCACTTCGTGAGCCAGATGGTTGGGCCGGGTGGTGTCGGTGTACATGCCGGGCCGCCGGCGCACCGGATCCAAGCCGCTCAATACTTCGATGTCGGAGGCGGTGTAAGAAGATGCCATCGGTTACCTCGCGGGGATGCAAACTCTCCGCCCCAGCGTCCCCGTGCGCGCTCGAGCGAAGGCGGCGGAGTCTAGCATGCGGTTCTGCCGCCAATCAGCCTGACATTCCCCCCGAATCGCCCGGAATGCGGCCTTGCGAACGCTCTCCTGGCAGCGGAACCGCCGTTCGGCTATCTTTGGGCGCCATGGGAATCGCAAACGCACAGAATCTGGTCCGGACCCTGCCGGTGCTGCCACGGCCCTACGGCATTCGCGTGAGCCTGCGCCCCGGCGATCCGTTCGCGAAGCTCCTGGGCACCGACTGGCAGAAGACTCATTGGTTCTTCACCGCGGCGGAGCGCGACGCCCAACTCGAGGACATGGCGCGAAAGCACGAATACTCGCGCATCGGCGATCGGCCGGCGCTGGTGTTCGAGAAGGTGGAGAACCTGTCGGAGAGCCGCAGCTTCAGTTAGCCTGCCTGAGTCATCTGCGTGAGTCGCGCCCTCAGAAGGTGCGCCCCAGGAACAGATAATACGCGGCATAGTGGTGCGAATCGTAGCCGGTGCCCAGATAGAGCGGCCCCAGGAACGTATCGAACGCGAAAAATACCGAGGCGTCCTTGCGGACGGAGCCGAGATTGAGGTCGGTGTGCTCGGTCCAGGTGTTGCCCATCTCGAGCGACGCGCCGACGTAGGCCGGAAAATCCAGGAACCCCTCGCCTCCCCGCCCGATCTTGCGAAAATAGATGGCGCGCGTGATGGCGTAATTCGGGCCGATCAGCGAGGTCGGCGCGAGGCCGGACAGATCGAAGAATCCCCCGAGCGAATAGAACTCCGGCGCATAGAACTCCGGCAGCGCCTTCGGGTTGACGTCGCCGTCGACCGTGATGCCCGCCGATGACCACCACAGCAGCGTGTTGCGGCCCCGGGACTCCGCGAGCAGCCAGTCGCCGGACACCCGATCGCGGACGAAATCCGAGCCGAGATCGGTGCGATCCGCGTCCCACTGCAGGGTGAACAGCGATCCGTCGCGCGGGAAGCGGATGTTGTCGATCCGGTCGTAGGTGAATTTGAGAAAGAGCTCGCCGTCGTTGTACTGGGGTTCCACGAGGGGTTGCGCGGGATTCGACGGTCCGTACCGCTCGTACGTCAGTCCGTTCGTGCGGTGAATACCGGCGCGAATCTCCCCCCAGTTTCCCAGGTTGCGGCCCACGTCGAAGTCCCCTTCCACCTCCCGGTCCCGGAAATCCGCCACTTCGCCGTTGTTGACGAAGATGGGCAGATCCCGCGCCTCGACCCGCACGCTCGGCGCAACGAACCACCGGTGCAGCGGATCCAAGGGCTGATAGAACTCGCTGGTGATCTTCGGATCGTAGCCGATCTGGCCCTGCGTCAAGAGCTCCGCGCCGAGCCCGTTGATCTCGGTCATCAGGAACTGCGCGGCGGCGTTGTAGTGGCTGTTGCCCTGGAAGTCGTCGTCGAGATTCAGTCCGAAGCGCACGTAATTCGGCCCCCAGGATTTGCGCCTGGCGTGGATGTCGAGACCCGTTTCGTCCGGCTCGGACGGGGCGGCTGAACCGCTCGGCCCGGCGGCCGCCGGCGGCGCACTGCCGGCGGGAGCGGAGGGCGCAGCGCGGGCGTCCGCGGGCGGCGCCAGCTCCACGAGGTTGTAATCCAGCGTCTCGAAGTTTCCCAGCCCATAGATCTCGGCGATGCGCGCGCTCACCTCATTCCCGTCGAGCGGATGGCCCACCAGGGGCTGCATCGCCGTCTGGATGGTCCTCTCATAGCGTTTCGACTGTTGGTCCACGTGCACGAATTGAATGGTCGGCAGCGCGGGTTCCCGCGCCGCTCGCCGCGCGACGTAGGCACTGTACGTGTCGTCGTCCACCCGCAGAGGCGCGAGCTCGGCCGCCATGGCGCGCGCGGCCCGCTCCCCCATCACGATGGTATTGAGGCCCGCGGTGAAATCGGTGGAGGTCGCATCGCCCAGGGCGGGTTCGATGAGCACGTCCCGCGCAGTCAAGGTCTTGCGCTGGCGGTCGGAATCGTGGCGCACGAGAATGGCCACGGTTTGATTGGAGATCGAGAACGGCGAGTCGAGCTTGTCCTTGCCCTGGAGCGGAAAGCTCACGTCCGAGACGATCAGAACATCGGCGTGCAGATCCCTCGCGAGGTCGATCGGCAGATTCTCCGCCAATCCGCCGTCCACCAGCAGCCTGCCCCGATACTCGACCGGCGCGAACACGCCGGGAGCGGAGGTGCTGGCCCGCATCGCCAGGGCCAGATCGCCGCCGCCCAGCAGGACGCCCTCGCCGGTCACGAGATCGGTGGCCACGGCGCGAAACGGCGTCGGCAGCCGGTCGAAATCGGTGTGGTCGTCGTAGCGCACGGTCAGCTGGCGCAGCGTCTCCTGGAGCTTTTGGCCTTGCACCAGGCCCTTGGGCAGGAGAATGTGCCAGTGCTTCAATCCCAGGGGCAGGCGCACCAGAAAATTTCGGTCATCCTGCTTGCGCCTGAACCCCAACTCGCGGCGCGGCGGAGAATCGCGAAACGCCTCCTGCCAGTCCAACGACCGGATGGTGGTGTCGATGTCGTGCGCGCTCATTCCGCTCGCATACAGCCCCCCGACCACGGCCCCCATGCTGGTGCCCGCAATACAGTCGATCGGGATTTTGAGCTCCTCGAGCACCTTGAGCACGCCCACGTGCGCGATGCCGCGGGCGCCGCCGCCGGACAGCACCAGGCAGATGCGAGGCCGGGCCGGGGGCGGTCCCGTTCCGGCCTCATCCGCGGCCCGGGCAGCGAATCCGTGACCGCACACGCAGCCCCCAATCAGCGCCCAGATCCAGCCAAGTCGCGAGCGGTGTGACCCCATGTGGGGATGAGCTAGTTGAGCACGACGTCGATGCTGATCGCGTTGAACGTGTTGGTCGCGCGGTTGTAGGTACCGCGGGCCTCGAGATCCACCACGGGAGTCAAAAGCGCCAGATTCGCTGCCAGATCGTGCGCGAATGTGCCGTAGGCGCTGAAGACCTGGACCCCGGGCAACGCCGTCGCCTTCGGATTACCGAACGAATACGAGGGCAGGAAAACCGGCGGCAGGGTTACGTCGACCGATCCCGGCACGCCGGCGTTCGCCGTTACCGGTGCCGGCGGCGCGGTGGGAAGGATCTGCGGGTTCACCGGCAGGGATTTCATGTCGATGAGTTCAGGTCCGATGCGAATGACTGCGCTGGCCAACGCCGCGTTCGCGAGGTCCATCGTCATCGCGGTAGTGGTCAATACCGAGAACGGAGCCGTGGTTCCATTCGGCCACAGCAACCGCATGCTGGCGGGGGTGCAAACGAAATTATCCGCTCCGCACGACAATGGCGTGGGCGACTTTGGGGTCGAGCCTGCCGTTTGCACGCTGAGCTCATCGTTTACGGCCGAGGCATAGAAGTCCGGCGGCGCGGCGCCGAACGGGGCAAACAACCCGTTGATCCACAACGAATTGCCGGGGGCGGTCGCGGGCAAAGCGAGCGTGCCGGTGTTGACCAGGAAATCGGCCGCCGCCGGAGTGGTGGTCGCGGCAGCGCCGTTGCCGGCGAAATCGTAATCCGCGACCGGCCAATTGTTGATGGTCTGAAGATCGAGTTGGACGCCGCCGGATGCGGTCGCAACGATCGATCCCCACAAGTTGGTCGAGATCAGCCGGACCGAGCCGGTATTCGTGCTCGAATCGCCGGTGGCATCCAGGATCACCGTCGTGCCTGAGTAGCCGCAATTGGCGCTCGCAGTGCAAATGCCGCGCGCAATGATGTGCTGCCCCACCGCCACCGAGTTGTAGTCGAGCCCGCGCAGCGTCGTGTCGTCCGCCGTCACGATGGTGTTGGCGCTCAGCAGCACCTGGGCATTGCCGACGTTGTAGTACGAGACGCCGTCGTTCAGGAATAAGGTCGAGCCCTGCAGCGTGAGCGTGTTGCCGTTGCGCGCAATCACGTCGCCCTCCAGCCCTTGGGTATAGATATCCTCCAGCGAGCTGCCGGCAATCACGTACAGCGCGGTAAATATTCCCGCGCTCGCCGAAGGCGTCGGCGTGGGCTGGTAGGTGGTATACGCCGCCGTGACGGTCGAGCCGGCGGAGGATTGCGACAGCTGCGTCACGCCGGCGGTGCTCCCCTGATACTCTGACCCGTTGATCGTGAAGAGTGTTTCGGGCGTGGTGAAAATGCTGAGCTGGCCGAGGTTGTTCGCCTCGTCGTAGAAAGGCCGCACGTAGACCGAATAGGTCCCCACCGGAACGTTCGAATTGATGAGCGGCCCGCGGATGCGAATGGGTTTGTTGTCCGGCGGGGCGATGGCCGCCGTCAGATACGGCTGCACGTGCACCTGGACCGGAGTGGTTCCCAGGTTGACCGACAGAGTCGATGCCGCCAGATTGAAATCGATGGCCAGACGTTGCGCCGCGGTGGTCGCGTAGGTCGGTGCGACGACGAGCGGGTTGGCCGGATCGAAGGTGACCAGCACGGTGACCGTGGTCAGGGCCGTCCCGGCATCGCTGGCCGCTGAGAGCAGGGTGGCCTGTTGCGGTTTACCGTCGACCATGGCGACGATGTCCGCGTTGGTGTAATCCAACACGATGCTCGCGGACAGGTACGTGCCGATCGGGACGATCGCCGAGCCCCAGAGTTCGGCGTAATTGCTGAGCTTCGCGAAGTCGACGGTCTCCGCGGTGGCGAGCGCGGTCACCACCGCGCCATCGTTGCGCGTGAACGTTATCGAGTCGACATTGACGATATAGCTGGCGAAATCGCCCGGAGTGTCGGTGAGCGTCAACCAGACGACGCCGTAGCCGCTCGTCAGGTTGTTCCGGTGGCACCCGGCCGCAAAGACCGCGCAGGCACAGACCAGCGCCACGGCAATCCGGCGGGATGCGCGGAAAACAGCGCCCGGTTCTCCGGGCCGGTGATCGAACGAGGTGCGGCGGGGCGCGGTGAATCCTGATGAGTGCACTACAACTTCCAGTGATGATGTCGGGTTGAAGGTTCGGGCGTGCGTAGAATAATGACTTTCGAGACCCCGCGTGAGGCAAAGTTCCCTCGGGGGCCTCACCGCCGAGCGGGGGCGGGCACCTGCTGGGTGATGCAATGGATGTTCCCGCCGCCCAGCAGGATCTCCCGGGTGGGCACCCCGATCACCTTGCGGGTGGGAAACAGGCGCTTCAGCGCGCGCGCGGCGGGGCCGTCCCAGCGCTTGTCGTAGAGCGGCATGACGATGTATTTGTTGGCGATGTAGAAATTGATGTAGGAGGCGGGCAGGCGATCACCCGCCCGCCGCGGATGGCTTCCGGCGCGCGCATCGACTCCGGCCGCCTCGGCGGCGGTCATGTACAGCGGGCCGGGCTGATGGATCTTGTGCACGGTCAGCCGCCGACCGCGCGCATCGCGCGCCGCCTTCAGGCGCTCGAGTGCGTCGCACGAAATCGGGTACTGCGGGTCGCGGCGGTCCTCGGTCCAGGTCAGGGCAACCTCGCCGGGGCCGGTGAAGCAGGCGAGTTCATCGACGTGCCCGCCGGTCTCGTCGAGGTAGAGGCCTTTCCCGAGCCAGATCACCGCCGTCACGCCCAGATACCGCTGCAGCATCGCTTCGACGTCGCCCCGCGATACCGTGCCGTTGCGGTTCGGGTTGAGAAGACATTCCTCGGTGGTGAGGCAGGTTCCCTGGCCGTCGACGTGGATGGCCCCGCCCTCGAGCACGAACGAGGTGCGGTAGCGGTCGGCGCCCTCGATTTCGAGTACCTTCTGCGCCACCTCGTCGTCCCTGTCCCAGGGAAAATACAATCCTCCGCCCAACCCTCCCCAGGCGTTGAACGTCCAGTCGATCCCCCGCCGCCGCCCTTTCGCATCGACGACGAAGGTCGGCCCGCAGTCCCGGATCCACGCATCGTTGCTGGCAATCTCGACCACCCGCACCGCTTCGGACAAGCGGGCGCGGGCATTTTGATACTGGGATGCGGAGACGCCGACGGTGACGGGCTCGCCCTGAGCGATCGCCTCGGCCACCGCGGCGAAGGCCGCCTGCGCAGGCTTCGCGCCGTCGCGCCAGTTGTCCGGCCGTTCGGGCCACAGCATCCAGCAACCGGCGTGCCGCTCGTATTCGGCGGGCATTCGGAATCGGTCGCCCGTCGGCGTTGATCTCAGCGTGCGCAATGCGGTCCTCCGGGCGCGCATGCTAGCATTGGGGCCTGGTGTTTAGGAGTCAATAGTATGTCGACCGCGATGCCGGTGAGCATTCAGCCGCCCCCGGGAGGCGCCAAAATAACGATCAGCAACGGCCAGTTGCAGGTCCCGGATCAACCCATCATCCCGTTCATCGAAGGGGACGGCACCGGCCGCGACATCTGGGCCGCGAGCGTCCGGGTATTCGACGCTGCCGTGCAGAAGGCCTATGGCGGCAAGCGCAAGATTCACTGGATGGAGGTGTTCGCCGGCGAAAAGGCGAACCGGACCTTCAACAGCTGGCTTCCCGATGAAACGGTGAAGGCCTGTCGCGACTATCTGGTGTCCATCAAGGGGCCCTTGACCACTCCAGTGGGCGGCGGCATCCGTTCCCTCAACGTGGCGCTGCGGCAAATGCTCGACTTGTACGTGTGCCTGCGGCCGGTGCGCTGGTTCAAGGGCGTGCCCTCGCCGATCCGCTCACCCGAGAAGGTCGACATGGTCATCTTCCGGGAGAACACCGAGGACATCTACGCGGGCATCGAATTCGAGGAAGGATCCGCGGATTGCAAGAAGTTCCTCGATCTCTTCAAGCAGAATTTCCCGAAGCAATTCGCGAAGATCCGCTTCCCCGAGAGTTCGGGCATCGGGCTCAAGCCCGCGTCCCGCGAGGGGACCGAGCGGCTGTTCCGCTCCGCCGTGCAGTATGCGATCGCCAACAAGCGCAAGAGCATCACGATCGTGCACAAGGGCAACATCATGAAATTCACCGAGGGTGCGTTTCGCAATTGGTGCTACCGCGTGGCCGAGAGCGAGTTTTCCGATCACGTGTTCACCTGGGAACAGTGGGAGCGGATCAAGGCATCCCAGGGCGAACGGGCAGCCGGCGAACAGATGGACGCGGCCAAGAAGTCGGGCAAAATCATCATCAAGGATGCCATCGCCGACATCACCCTGCAGCAGATCCTCACCCGCCCCGACGAGTTCGACGTGATCGCGACGATGAACCTGAACGGCGATTATATTTCGGACGCCCTGGCAGCCCAGGTCGGCGGTATCGGCATCGCGCCGGGCGGGAACATCAACTACCTGACGGGGCACGCCGTCTTCGAGGCCACCCACGGAACGGCGCCCAAGTACGCCGACCTGGACAAGGTCAATCCGGGGTCGCTGATTCTGTCGGGCGAGATGATGCTGCGCTACATGGGATGGCTCGAGGCGGCCGATGCGATCATCGGCGCGATGGACCGCACCATAGGACAGAAGACCGTGACCTACGATTTCGCGCGACTGATGACCGGCGCCACCGAGGTCAAGTGCAGCGAGTTTGGCAGTCTCCTGATCAAGAACCTCTAGGATCGCGTCGCGCCGTGCGCGGCCGAATGGTCACCCCGCCGCGCAGGCGATTTGCGCGCGCGGGGCCCGCTCTTCGGGCAGCCCCTCGGCGCGCTGCTTCATGACGTGGAATGCGGCGATCCGGTAGGCCTCGGACAGGGTCGGGAAATTGAAGATCTGCTCGATGAAGAAATCGGCCGTGGCGCCGGTGGCGATGGCCGCCTGCCCCAGGTGCACCAGTTCGGTGGCGCCCTCGCCGAGCACCTGAACGCCGAGCACGCGCGACGACGCGCGCTCGCACACCAGCGTGAGGAACCCGGCCGGCGAGCCGGCGATGTGCGCCCGCGCCACCTCCCGGAAGTCGGCGCGTCCGACGATGACGTCGATTTTTTTCGCGGCGGCCTCGCCTTGCGACAGGCCGACGCAGGCGATTTCCGGGATGGTGTACACGCCGGTGGGCACCAGGCTCGTGGCCGGGGGCGGCGGCAGCCCGAAGGCCGCGAGCGCGGCGCGCCGGCCCTGATCGGCGGCGGCGCAGGCGAGCGCCGGAGGCCCGATCGCATCGCCCGCCGCGTATAGCCCCGGAATGTTGGTCTCGAATCGCTCGTTCACCTGGACGTGCCCGCGCGCGCTGACGGCGAGACCGAGGGCGTCCAGGCCGATGCCATCGAGATTCGCGACGCGGCCGAAGGCGGCGAACACGATGTCCGTCTGCAACGCCTCGCCGTCCTTGATCTCGACCTCCACTTGCGAGAATCCGTCGAAGCGGGCGCCGGCGACCTCCACTCCGCCGCGGTAGCGGCCGCCCATTGCGCGGAAGGCCTGCGCGAAGCCTGCGCGCAGCGAGGCCTCCAGGAACCCCAGGGGCTCGGGCGCCTTGTCCAGCATCGTCACCGCGCACCCGAGCGATGCGAAGATCGACGCGTACTCGCACGCGATCACGCCGCTGCCCAGCACCACCAGCGACCTCGGCAGGTACGGCAGGCTCAACACCGAGTCGCTGTCGACCACGTGCTCGTGGTCGACCTCGATGTTGCTCACGTGCCGCGGCCGGGAGCCGGTGGCGAGCAGGATGCGCGGCGCCCTGAGAACGCTTTGGGTGCCGTCCAGATGGCGCACCGCGACCCGGCTCGCGTCCAGCAGCACGCCCTTGCCGCGAAACAGTTCGACCCGGTTGCGCTCCAGCTGCAGCTGCATGTACCGGTCCTGCGAGGCGATCACCTCGTCGACGCCCTTCAGCAGCGCCGACAGCGGCGCGTCGCCGTGCAGTTGCACCTCGATGGAGGTCGATTGGGCCCGGGCATGCAGGTAACGCAGCGCCTGCTCGCGCAACGCCTTGCTCGGGATGGTGCCCGACAGCAGGCACGACCCGCCGATTTGCGCCTCCCGCTCGACGATCGCGGCTCGGAAGCCGGCTTTTGCGGCCTGGATCGCCGCCTTCTGGCCCGCCGGACCCGAGCCCAGGCAGATCAAATCGAAATCCCCGCCGCGCTGCATGATCACAGCCCGGCGAGGCCGCGGACGCGATCGAGCTTGGCCAGCATCGCGCGGCGCTCATCGGGGAATATCCCCAGTTTCTCGAACACCGAATCCTCGAGCACGATGTCCTCGGTCAGCAACTGCGGATACATGGTGTGGATCGCCAGCACGTGGGCCGCGTTGACGGTGCCGGCCAGGTCGCTGTGGGGCGAATCCCGATACCTGCGCCAATCGCTCGCGGCGTCCTGCACGTCGGCGGGCAGGTTCCAGTTGGTCATGAGCAGCCGGCCGAACGCGGGCTCGAATTCCACGACCAGATCGGCAAAGGAACGGGCGTCCATGACCGTGCGCTGCTCCACCTCGAAATTCGACAGGATCTTGAGCGCGAGCGCCGCGCCCGTGCGGTGCATGAGGGCGGCGAGGAAGGCGCTCTCGACGTGCTTGCGCCGTTCACGCGCGATCTCCTTCGCCCAGAGTCCGGCGAGCCACGCTTCGCGCCAGAGCTCCTCGGTTTCGGGCTCGTGTCCGGGCGCGACGAAAACTTCGCCTTGCAGCATCACGGCCATGGCGATGTTGCGGACCTCCGCGACGCCCAGCCAGGACACCGCCTGGCGCAGCGAGACCACTGCGGAGCGCGGCCGCATGGCGGCAGAGTTCGCCACCCGCATGACCTCGCCGGCGAGCGCGGCGTCCGATTCGATCAGCCGCGCGAGCTGCGCGGCGTCGAATTCCGTCTGCGCCGTCAGTTGCGCCAGTTCGCTGCAGACGCGCGGCATGGGCGCTATGTGCTGCGGCGAAGCGAGCGAATCGGTCAGATACTCCCACGCCGACTGGCTGTGAAGCGAGGAGAGGATTAGCTTCGATTCATGAGTCACGCAACGCCCCTGACGCGGCCTGTGCCGAGATCCATAAGATCGGCATTTGCCGGCGATGCTTGAGGGAATTGCGCCTAACGGAGCGGCGCTATGTCAAATGCCGCATCGAGCGCCTGAGCCAGGTCCGCCGTGAGATCGGAGGCATCCTCGATGCCGACGGACAGGCGCACCGTGCCGTGGCCGATGAGCGAGGCCTCGCGCTGGGCCGGCGTGTATTCCTGGCCGCCGAGCAACTGCGGGGGCATCACCAGCGATTCGGTCGAACCGACGCTCGGCGTTATGGCAAAGAACTTCAGCGCGTCCGCGAAGCGCCTGCCGTGCTCGTATCCCCCGTCCAAGTCGAAGCATAGAACGCCGCCGAAGTCCTGCATCTGGCGCCTCGCCAGCGCATGCTGCGGATGCGTCTCGAGTCCGGGATACAACACCCGCTTGACCCGCGGATGCCCCTCCAGGAAGCGGGCCACGGCGAGGGCGTTCGCGCACTGCCGCTCGTAGCGCAGGAAATAGGTGCGCATGCCGCGCTGAATCAGGTACGCGGCGTGCGGGTCGAGCGTCGGTCCCATGGACACCAGATCCTTGCGCATGGCCCCGATCAGGCCGCCGTTCGCGATGACGGCGCCGCCCATTACGTCGCCGTGGCCCGAGGCGAATTTGGTCAGGCTGTGAAGGTAAATGTCGATGTCGTAGCCGCCGTGGTTGTGGAAGCCGGCGAAGGTGTTGTCCATGACCGTGAGGCAGTTCGCGCGCCGCGCGTGCGCCGTCAGGTGTTCGATGTCGGCAATCTTGGTCACCGGGTTGGTGGGGCTCTCGAACACCACCAGGCGGGTCGGCGTGGCCGCCAGCACCCGTTCGATGCCGGGCAGATCCTCGATCGACAGCAGCGTGTGGGCCACCCCGTAGCGGGCCAGCAAATGCTGCACGATGTAGCGCGTCGGGCCGTAGGACTCGACGAAGGCGAGAACGTGGTCGCCCTGCTTGCACAGCGCCAACAGCGTCGCCGCAATGGTGGCCACTCCCGAGCCCACCAGCAGGCAATCGTCCCGCCCCTGCATTTGCGCGAGCGTCAGCTGCAACTGCCGCAGCGTGGGATTCGACGTGCGCGAATAGAAATAGCCGTCCCGCTCGCCATGCAGAAACCGCGATGTCTCGCCGGTGTCGTCGAAGGTGAACTTGACCGACTGGTAGATCGGCGCCACCAGCGGCCGGTTGTCCGGGGGCACCTCGACTTGCGGCGGATGGTTCACAAAGGTGTCGGGCTTCATGGTAGGCACCATAATCGAGCGGCCGGGGCATTGAAAGCGAGGCATTGGCGGGGTCCGCCTACCCTGGCATTATGACGCCATGATGACATTCGATGTGGTGTCCTGGTGGTATTTGCTGTGCGGCGTGGCCGTATTCAACATCATCGCCTGGTTTGGCGCCGCGGCGGCCCTGAGCCGGCGACAGTCGGCCATGCCGGGAGAACTCTACCGGATGCGCCGCCTGCAGCTCATTCTTTCGGCGGTGTACGTCTTCGGGTGCGCCTTCCGCTCCGTGGTGCCGGTGTTCGACATTCCTCGCATCTGCCTGTTCAACCACTGGTTTTCGAGCATCATGATCGGCCGCTCGGTCGCGACGGCGGCCGAGCTTTGCTTCGTAGCGCAATGGGCGCTCCTGCTCAACGAGATTTCGCGCCTGACCCGCAGCGTGGCGGGCCGGGTCACCTCGCTCGTCCTGGTTCCCCTTATCGTGATCGCCGAGACCTGTTCCTGGTATTCCGTGCTGACCACCTCGAACTTGGGACACGTCGCCGAAGAGTCGATCTGGGGTCTGTGCGCGGGACTTCTGGTCGTGAGCGTGGCGGCGAACTATCCCCGCTGCCTGCCGCGGCGGCGGCCCATGCTCCTGGGCTGTTGCACGACGGGCATCGCCTACGTGACCTTCATGTTCTGCGTCGATGTGCCCATGTATTGGTCCCGATGGCTGGCCGATGAGGCCGCCGGACGCCGCTACCTCAGCCTGGCTCAAGGCATGCTGGACGTCGCCTCGCGCCGGGTGGTCTCCCACCGCTGGTCGGACTGGCAGCACGAGGTGGTCTGGATGTCGCTCTACTTCAGCGTCGCGGTCTGGATCAGCGTGTCGCTCATCCACGCCCCGCGACCCGAGTCGCATCTGGCATCGGCCGAAGGCCGGCGCCTGCCGCCGCCGCGCGCCGCCCTGGCGCGGTAAGGCCGCACCCGCCTCAGGCGCTCTTCGGGCGCAGCGCTCCCTCGACCGCCGCCGCAAATTTGGCGACGAGTTCCTCGAGCTCTGCGTCGGAGGCGTTGAACGGCGGCGCGATGATCACGGTATCGCCGGTGGAGTTGCCCGCATTTCCCGCGCAGGGATAACAGATCAGGCCGCCCTCGAAGGCGTGCCGGCCGACGTCGTAGCTCAGGGCGCGCGCCGCGGGGAACGGCTCCTTGGAGGCGCGATCCCTCACGAACTCGACCCCGATCAGGAAACCGCGCCCGCGCACGTCGCCCACCTCGTCGAATCGGGCCAGCGATTGCGCGAGAGCGGCTTTGAGCGGGCCGCCCCGGGCGCGCACGCGCGCGATGAGTCCGTCGCGCTGCACGAGGCGCTGCACGGCGAGGCCCGCGGCGCAGGCGGCGGTGTGGCCCGAATAGGTGTGGCCCGTCATGAACGCGCCGTGCGCATCGAGCATGACGCGGCCGAGATCCGCGCGAAAAATGGTCGCGGCGAGCGGGATGTACCCGCCGGCGAGGCCCTTCGCGACCATCATGATGTCGGGCGCCACGCCGTCGTGCTCGAGCGCGCGCCACGTGCCGCAGCGCCCGGCGCCGCACATGACCTCGTCCGCGATCATCAGCACATCGTGACGATCGCACACCGCGCGCATGGCCTCGGCATAGCCGGGCGGCGCGGGCACCACGCCGCCCGCGGCGCCCACCACCGGCTCGAAGATGAAGGCGGCAACCCGCTCCGGACCGATGGCGCGGATCTGCGCGTCCAGCTCGTCCGCGAGGAAGGCCGGGAGATCCACCGGTGCGACCCCGGCGGGCGGTCGATACTCGTTGGCGGCCGATACGAATGCGACGTCGAGAAGGCTTCCCTCGAAGGGGCGGCGCCGCTCCACGAATCCGGACACCGAGAGGGCGCCGAGCGTGTTGCCGTGATAGGAGCGCTCACGGGCGATGAAGCGCGTCTTGCCGCGCACCCCGCGCGCATACCAGTATTGCAAGGCGAGCTTCATGGCCGACTCGACCGATTCCGAGCCGCTGGAGGTGAACACGATGTGCCCGAACTCCGGGCCGCAGGCTCCGAGAATGCAGGCCGTGAGCTCCTCGAGGGCGTCGCTGGTGGAGAGGTAACGATAGGCGCACGCGATGCGCCCGAGCTGCGCCGAGATGGCCGCATTCACCTCGCGGTTGCCGTGGCCGATGCTGAACGCCGCGGGACCGCCGGAGCCGTCGAGGTAGCGCCGTCCCGTATCGTCGTAGAGATAGCTCCCCTCGCCGCGGACCATGCGCGGCATGTTCTCGATCCCGAACCCGACGGCCCGCGGCGCGCTCATGCCGGCGTCTTTTCGAGCCGGGCCGCCCGCGCCATCCACAGGCTGACGCCGACGATCATCAGCGTGACCACGCTGATGGTGATCGTCGCCAGCACATTGATCTCGGGACTGACCCCCAGCCGGACCTTGGAGAACACGACCATGGGCAGCGTACTGCTGCCGGGACCCGAGGTGAAGCTCGAGATCACGAGGTCGTCCCACGACAGCGTGAACGCGAGCAGCCAGCCCGACAGGATGGCGGGGAAGATGATGGGCAACGTGATCACGAAGAACACCTTGAGCGGCCGGGCGCCCAGGTCCATGGCGGCCTCCTCGAGCGCGCTGTCGAAGGTGGCGAGGCGCGACTGCACGACCACCGTGACGTAGGCCATCGAGAAGGTCATGTGGCCGATGGTCATGGTCGTGATGCCCCGTCCCGCGGGCCAGCCGATCGTCTGTTCCAGCGCCACGAACAACAGCAGCATCGACAGGCCGGTGATGACTTCGGGCATCACCAGCGGCGCCGTGGTCATCGCGTTGAGGGTGAATCGCCCGCGGAATTGCGTGAAACGCGCCAGGCCGAACCCGGCCAGCGTTCCCAGGATCACGGAGCCCGAGGCGTTGATGACGGCCACCTTCAAGGAAATCCACGCGGCGTCGAGAATCTCCTCGTTGTGAAGCAGCGAGTAATACCACTTCAGGGTGGGCGAATTGGCCGAATCCCACACCGTCACGAGCTTCGAGGCGTTGAACGAGAACACGACCATGGACAGGATCGGCACGTACAGGAACGCGAAGCCGAAGGCGAGGCAGGTGATGATGAAGAAGGAGCTGCGGTAGTTCATCGCGCGCCCGCCGACTCCCGGGCCTGCACACTCTGATACCACATCATGAAGGGCACGAGGATCACCAGCAGCAGAATCGCCACCGCGCTCGCCACCGGCCACGCGCGGTTGGAGAAGAACTCGTCCCACAGGACGCGGCCGATCATCAGCGCATTGGGACCGCCCAGCAGCGCCGGGATGACGAACTCGCCCACGGCCGGGATGAACACCAGCATGGAGCCGGCCAGCATGCCGTTGCGCGACAGGGGCAGCGTGATCTTGTAGAAAGCCTGCCACGGCCGGCAGCCCAGGTCCTCGGCCGCCTCCAGGAGCTGCCAATCCATTTTTTCCAGGTTCGCGTACAGCGGCAGGATCATGAAGGGCAGGTAGGAATACACGATGCCGACGTACATGGCCAAGGGCGTGTACAGCAGGGTGAGCGGCTCGTGAATGACGCCGAGCCACATGAGAATGTTGTTGATCACGCCGTTGGCCTTCAACAGGCCGATCCACGCATAGACACGCAGCAGCAGCGACGTCCAGAACGGCAGGATCACCAGCAGCAGCAGCACATTGCGCGTCGCGGCCCTGGCGCGGGCGATGCCATAGGCCATCGGATAGCCCACGGCCAGGCACAGCAGCGTCGAGATGAACGCCACCTTGATGGAGTTCAGCAGCGACTTCCAGTACAGCGAATCGGTGAACAGGAACGCGTAGTTGTTGAGGTTGACCTTGATCGCGAGGGAATTCTTGCCGATCCATTCGATCAGCGGCTTGTACGGCGGGATGGCGAGGTCGACGTCCGAGAACGAGATCTTGAGGACGATGACGAACGGCGCGACGAAGAACAGCAGCAGCCACAGGTACGGGAGCGCGACCACCAGGCCGCGTCCGGTGATGCCCAACCGCTGCAGACGGGGCGCGGGCTTCATGGAGCTAGCGGGTCACCACGACCGGGCTCGACGGGTCCCAGGTGAGGTACACCTGCTGATCCCAGGTGATGGCCTCGGCGTGGCGCGAGGTGTTCGGCTGGGTGACGCGCACCACCTTGCCGGTGGGCAGCTTCACGAGGTAGATCGAGAGATCGCCGAGATAGGCGATGTCCTGGACGGCGCCCCGCACCACGTTGTCCGTGCCCTCGGGCGGCGCCGTCGACATGAACACCTTCTCGGGGCGCACCGCCGCCCAGACGACCGCGCCGGGCGCCGCGCTGATGCCGTGGCTCACGTAGATCGTGCCGCCGAGCTCATCCGAGGCGATGCGCACGAATTCCGGCTCGTCCTCGACGAGCTTCCCCTCGAAGATGTTGACCGACCCGACGAAGTCCGCCACGAACTTGGAGTTCGGGAACTCGTAGATTTCCGACGGCGTGCCGGCCTGGACGATCTCGCCATGATCCATGACGCCGATGCGGCTCGCGAGCGTCATCGCCTCTTCCTGATCGTGCGTCACGACGACGAATGTGACTCCGAGCTGGTCCTGCAGCCCGATGAGCTCGAACTGCGTATGCTCCCGCAACTTCTTGTCCAGGGCGCCCAGGGGTTCGTCGAGCAGGAGGAGCTTGGGACGCTTGACCAGGGAGCGCGCCAGCGCCACACGCTGCTTCTGGCCGCCGGACAGCTGATGCGGCTTGCGCTTGGCGAATCCGCCGAGCTTGACCAGATCCAGCATGGTGGCCACGCGTGCGGCGATCTCCCGCTTGGGGAGGCCGTCCTGTTTCAGGCCGAAGGCGACGTTCTGTTCCACCGTCATGTGGGGGAACAGCGCATAGGACTGGAACATCATGTTGACGGGACGCTCGTAGGGCGGCACGCCGGTCATGTCCTCGCCGTCGATGAAAATGCGGCCCGAGGTCGGCGTCTCGAAGCCGCCCAGCATGCGCAGCAGCGTCGTTTTGCCGCAGCCCGAGGCGCCGAGGAGGCAGAAGATCTCGCCCTTGTAGATCTTCAGGGAAACGTCGTCGACCGCCTTGAAGTCGCCGAACGACTTGGTGATGCGATCGACTTGGACATACGGCTTGGCGTTGGGATCAGTCCAGGGAGCGGCCTTGACGGCTCCGGTCGAGGTTGCCATCCGTTATTGACCCGTCTTGAACTTTTGCCACATGCGCGTGATGGCCCGCGTCTGGTCGGGCGAGTCCGCCAGCTGCACCGCGAGCTTCTGCCGCACGTCCGGCGGGGGATAAATCGCCGGGTCATTGAGGACCGCCGGCTGCACCAACGCCTGTCCGGGCGTGTTGGCGGTGGCGTAGCGCTTGAAATCCGATATGTCCGCGCTCACCTTCGGCGTCATGATGTAGTTGATGTAGGCGTAGGCGCTCTCGGGGTCGGGCGCATCCTTCGGCACGGCCAGCATGTCGAACCACAGGATCGAGCCTTCCTTCGGCACCATGTACTTGATTTCGATGCCCTTGTTGGCATCGCGGGCGCGGTCGCGGGCCTGCAGCACGTCGCCGTTGTAGCCCACCGCAATGCAAAGATCGCCGTTGGCGAGCGCCTCGATGTACTCCGAGGAATTGATGTTGCGGATATAGGGCCGGATCTTGAGCAGGACGGCCTCCGCGTCCTTGAAGTCCTCCTCTTTCTGCGAGTTCGGATCCCGGCCCAGGTAGTTGAGCACGGCGCGCATCATCTCCGCCGGCGAATCGAGCACGCTGATGCCGCATTTTGCGACCTTCGAGGCCACGGCCGGATCGAACACCAGCCGCCAGCTGTCGAGCGGCGCATCGGGCATCAGCTCCTTGATCATCTTCTCGTTGTATCCGATGCCGTTCGTGCCCCAGGTGTAGATCACGCCGTGCGCATTGTCCGGATCGTGCAATGCCACCTTGGCCATCAGTTGCGGATCCAGGTTCCCGAGATTCGGCAGCTTCGACTTGTCCAGGGCGAGGTAGACGCCGGCCTTGATCTGGCGCTCGAAATAGGAGGCGGTCGGCACGACGACGTCGAAACCGCTGTGCCCGGCGAGCAGCCGGGTCTCCAGCGTCTCGTTGGTGTCGAAATAGGACACGTGCACCTTGATGCCGGTCTGCTTCTCGAAGTCGGCGAGGGTATTGGGCGCCAGGTAGTCCGACCAGATGTACAGGTTGAGCACCTTCCCGCCGGGCGAAGGCCCTGCGCCCGAGGAGCCGCTCGCCGCGCCCGCATCGGGTCCGCCCCCCCCGCCTGCATTCGCGCCCGGCTTGCCGCCGCCGCAGGCAGTCACCCAGAACGCCGCGCAAAGAGCCAGAATCGCCGTCCGACGAATGCTGCACATCAAACCGATCCCCTTCATTCTTCGCCCATGCCCGATGTCGACGCAGCACGTTGGCCGGAATTGTTAGTTATATCGCAGCCTGAGCCCGGGGGACAGACCTCGGCCAGTCTCGCGCGCGCCACAGGCTCCTAAACGTTCAGCAGCAGGTGTTCGCGCTCCCAGGAACTGATGACCTGGGCAAAGGTCTCGTATTCTGCTTCCTTCACGGCGGTGTAGGCCAGGACGAACCGGTCCCCGAACAGATCCACCAGCGGCTTCGACTCGCGCAGCAGCCGCAGCGCCTCGGCCAGGGTCCGCGGCAAGGCGATCGCGAGGTCGTAGGCGCTGCCGGCAATGGGTTCGGAAGGCTTGAGCGCCTCGACCATGCCCAGATAGCCGCAGGCGAGCGACGCGGCGATCGCGAGATAGGGATTCGCATCGGCGCCGCCGACGCGGTTCTCGACGCGCCGCGCCTCCGGACCCGACATCGGCACGCGCAGGCCGGCCGTCCGGTTGTCGTAGCCCCAGTGAACGTTGATGGGCGCCGAGGAATAGCGGCTGATGCGCCGGTAACTGTTCACGTTGGGAGCGAACAGCGACATGGCGCCCGGCAGGTATTTCTGCAGGCCCGCGATGTGGCCGAAGAACAGCGCCGATGGCGAGCCGTCGGCGTTGCTGAAGATGTTCCGGCGCGTCTTCGCATCGACGATGCTCTGATGCAGATGCATGGCGCTGCCCGGCTCCTTGGCCATGGGTTTCGCCATGAAGGTCGCATACATCTTGTGCCGCAGGGCCGCTTCGCGCGCGGTGCGCTTGAAGAGAAATGCCTGGTCGGCAAGGCTCATGGGATTGCCGTGGAGCAGGTTGATTTCCATCTGCGCCGCGCCCGCTTCGTGGATCAGCGTGTCGATCTCGATGTCCTGCGCCTCGCAGAACGAATACATGTCGTCGAACAGCGGGTCGAACTCGTTGACGGCCGCGATGCTGTAGGCCTGGCGGCCGATCTCGGGGCGCCCCGACCGCCCCACCGGGGGCTTCAACGGATAATCGGAGTCGATGTTCGGCTCGACCAGGAAGAACTCGAGTTCCGGAGCCACCACGGGCTCCCAGCCATGCGCTTCGTACAGTTCGAGCACGCGGCGCAGGACATAGCGCGGCGCCATCGTGACCGGCCGGCCGTCGCCGTAGAAACAATCATGGATCACCTGCGCGGTCGGCTCGGCGGCCCACGGCACCACGCGCACGGTCTTCGGATCCGCCTTCAGCACGATGTCGATGTCCGACGGGTTCATGGCGCTCTGGTCGTCCGGGTAGTCTCCGGTCACCGTCTGCAGAAAAATCGCCTCCGGCAGGCGCATGCCCTCCTCTTCGGCGAACTTCTCCGCCGGCATGAGCTTGCCGCGCGGGATGCCCGCCATGTCGGGGATGATCGCCTCGACCTCCGAGATCCCGTGTTCCTTGAAGAATTGTTGAATCGTGCTCGCCATAGATCACCTTGAAATCGACGCCCGCTGCCGGCTGGCATCGCCAAACGCGGCAAACAGCGCCCTGGAAAATGGATTTCTCTCAAATTGCCATTCCGGGTGCCACTGCAGGCCGACGGCGAACGCCGCGGAGCCTGCCACCTGGAACGCCTCGATCACGCCGTCGGAGGCGCGTGCTTCGACCCGCAAGTCGCGCCCGAGCGCATCGATTCCCTGCCAATGCAGCGAATTGACCTGCAGCCGGTCCTGGCCGCCGATTCGTCGCAACAGTCCTCCGGGCTCCAGCAGGATCTCGTGGGCGGGCCCGTACTGCACTTCGAGCGGGGCCGATTCATCCTCGCGATGATCGCTGTACCCCGCCTCGTGCAGCCGCTGGTGCAAGGTGCCGCCGTAGGCGACATTCATTTCCTGGAATCCGCGGCAGATCGCGAGCACCGGCAGCCCGGCGGCGACCGCCTGCGGAATCAACGGAAGCGTCGTAGCATCCCGATTTGGATCATGCAGTGTCCCCGGCTCACTCGCCGGTCCTCCGTAGTGATGTGGTTCGACATTCGATGCGCTGCCCGTGAACAGAAGGCCGTCGCAAGCCGCCAGCAAGGTCTCCAGATCCAGCTCGGACCCGAGTGCTGGAATGAGCACCGGCATCGCGTGGGCACCGGCGGCAATGGCCTCGATGTATTTCTCGCCGACCATGTGGAAATAGTGCTTTCCACAGAGCCGGCGGTCGGCTGGAATTCCGATGAGCGGCAAGCGCGGCATGTTTAATATATTAAACGCCCAGATGGACAACTAGGCTTTCTTAACGAGTGTATTACACCACACCGGCATGGTTCCGTCCCGCCCGGCCGTGCGAAATTGGCTAAGATTTAAGCATTTCCAACACTTAGCGCTGATTGATGCGTCGCAACAATCTTGCGCGGACAGCGGCAAACCCGGTAGGCTCCAAGGACGAGCCTTTTGTCAATAGCAACAAGATTTTAAACACTTAGGGCCCAAAAGAGGGTTGCCTTGCGCCTATCGTATCCACCCGCCCCGTCCTATTACGCCGCCACGGCCGGAAAACTGGCCGGCCTCGAGCGCCCCATGCTGCAGGGCGAGCATCGGGCCGACGTCGCGGTGATCGGCGGCGGCATCGCCGGGTGCTCGGCCGCGCTCCACCTGGCGCGGCGCGGCTACTCGGTGGCGCTGCTGGAGGCCCGCAGCATCGGCTACGGAGCCTCCGGACGCAGCGGCGGACAGACGATCTTCGGGCTCGCAACCGGCCACAAGGCGCTCGCCGCCCAGGTCGGGTCCGACGATGCGCGCCGCCTCTTCGAATTGTCCGTCGAGGCGCTGGAATGTACGCAGCGGCTCATCGAGACCTGCCGCATCGATTGCGATTACCGCTCCAACCACCTGCATGTGGCCATCAAGCCGCGCCAGGTCCGGGATCTCGAGGAGTGGGCCGAGGAGCTGCACGGCGAGCTCGGCTATCCGGCACGGCTGCTCGACCGGGCCGAACTGCAGGCGCACGTCGGCAGCGAACGCTATCTCGCGGGTCTCATCGACACCCGGAGCGGGCACCTGCACCCGCTGAAATATACGCTGGGCCTGGCGCGGGCCGCCGAACTGCAGGGCGCCCGGATCTTCGAGAACACCCAGGCTCTGCGCTACGAGGACGGCCGCGAACTCATCGTCCACACCGCACGAGGCACCGTGCGCTGCGCCCATCTGGTGCTGTGCGCCAACGCCTATGTCGACGGGCTCGCACCGCCGCTGGCGCGGCGCATCCTGGGCGTCGGCACGTACATCATCGCCACCGAACCGCTGGAGCCCGCGCGCGCGGCCGCGCTGCTGCCGAGCGATGCCGCCGTGGCCGACCTCAACTGGATATTGGACTACTTCCGGCGCACCGCCGACCACCGGCTGCTGTTCGGCGGCCGCGTGAGCTATAGCGCGATGCAGCCGCCGAATCTCGCCGAATCCATGCGCCAGCGCATGATCAAGGTGTTTCCGCAGCTGCATGGCGTCAGGGTGGACTACACCTGGGGCGGCTATCTCGACATCACCATGAGCCGCGCTCCCGATTTCGGGCGGCTCGCCCCCCGGGTATTCTATCTGCAGGGATTCTCCGGCCACGGCCTGGCGCTCGCCGGCCTCTCCGGGAAGCTCATCGCCGAGGCCGTGTCGGGCACTGCGGAGCGTTTCGACGTCTTCGCGAGGATACCGCACCGTGATTTTCCCGGCGGCCCGCTGCTGCGCCGGCCCTCGCTGGTGCTGGCCATGCTCTATTACCGGTTGCGCGATCTCTTGTAGGCGCGCGAGCCGCAGCGCGTCGCAGGGAACGCGTCCCGGGCCCCGGGCTACTCCAATCCCGGCTTTTCCTGGGCGGCGAAATTCGCCTCCAGCTTCTGGCCGGTGTCGAGCAGCGTGATCGCATTCAAGCCTCCGCCGTGCGAGCCATCGTGCAGCGGATGGTACTCGACGCTGACGCGGTCCCCGGGCTTCACGGAATGACGGGTCCACCCCGAGCGCGTGAGGACGCCCGGACTGGTGGTCTCGAAGGACCATTCCTGCGCCGCGCCGGCGTCGGGTTGGATCATGACCCAGATGACGCAATGCGGATTGGCCCACTGGAAGGCCTTGACCGTGCCCTTCAGCGTCAGCATCTGCGTGCGGTCATAGACCGCGAAGGAATGATGCGCGAGCGCCGGCAGCGCCGCCGCGGCGAGTGTGGCGCCGAGCAGCAGCGCCGTGCGCCCAAGTGGACGAAGGGATTGGTTCATTTTGAGCTGGGACCCACCGGAACGTTGTTGTGAAAAGTGATGGGCTCGAACACGTCGTGGCCCTGACCGTCCTTCGCCTCGATGAAGCTGCCCTGCGTGCACACGCCCTCGACGATGTCGTACTTCCGCGCCCGCTGGCGATAGTAGCGGCGCGTGGTGTGCCACGGCGCGGTGAGCAGCTTGTTCGCAATGACCTCGAGCTCGTCCTCGAGGACATCGGGACCCTTCAGGTGCAGGTGCTCGACGATGTGCATATCACCGTCGTTCGGCACCCCCACCGCCTCGTTGACGGCGAGGTATACCTCGGGCAGGACCGCGACGGTGTCGATCACCAGCGTGCCGCCTTCCCAGTGTCCGATGGAATGGCCGTGGAAGGTCGGGTCCGGATCGGCCGGATGTCCGCGCCCATCGGTATAGATGCGCCGCATCCGGTTGCCGTCGCCCTCGCCCAGGATGGTGACCCGGCCGGGCGTGAACAGCACTTCGAAGGCGTTGTGGGTGATGAGCATCCAACTCGGCATGCCGGTCGGAAAGCAATGATCGATGATCTCGAACGGCCGGCCCGCCTGCTCGTCGGCGTACATCTTCTCGATCTGTTTGGCGATCGCGGGCTTCCACGGCGGCCGGTTGCTGCGCTCCCGCGCCACTTGATCGGTGATGTCAGGGGTCCACACCCCGGACCAATCCGGCAGCTTCGCGAGGGCGCCGTAATCCTCCGCCGTGGGGGGCGGGTTGATCGGCTCCCGAGCGGGCGCGGCCCAGGCGCCCGGCGCGAGGCCGAGCGCGGCGGCGCAGGCGGCTGCGCAGATCCATTCACGGGCGGCGTACAGGATGCTCATGAGTGGAAAGAGTACCGCAAGCGGCGGCGCCGTTGAAGCGCACGACGTAACAGCGGTGAATCCTGGGATTGCGCTCGAAGTCCTTGGGGATGGTGGCATCGCTCACGTCCTCGACGGCAAGATCGGCGAGCGCGCCGGCATCGAGCTTGAAGCGGGTGTAATTGGTGGAGAACACCAGCCGCCCGCCCGGCCGAAGCAGCTGCAGGGAGCGGCGGATCATGCCCACGTGATCGCGCTGCACGTCGAGCACGCCCGCCATGCGCTTGGAGTTCGAGAAGGTGGGCGGATCGACGAAGATCAAATCGAAGCGCGGCCCCCACACGGACCGGCTTTCGAGCCAATCCAAGCAGTCGGCCCGGTTGAACTCGTGTTCGGGTCCGCCGAACCCGTTGAGCAGCATGTTCTCGTGCGCCCACTGCAGATAGGTGTTGGACAGATCAACGCTGGTAGTGCTGCGGGCGCCGCCGGCCGCCGCGTACACGGTGGCGCTCCCCGTGTAGCAGAACAGATTGAGAAAATCGGCGCCCTTCGCGAAATCCCGCAGCATCCGCCGCACGATCCGATGATCCAGGAACAGCCCGGTATCCAGGTAATCGTGGAAATTGACCCAGAACTTCAAGCCCCCCTCGCTCACCACGTGCCGCTCCGCGATGTTCTCGCGCTTCGCGTACTGCTCGCTGCCCTTCTGCGGCCTGCGCAGCCGTGAATGCACGTTCTGCCGGGGCACGGCCAGCACCTCCGGCAGCACGGCCAGCACCTCGCGGCGGCGCTCGCGCGCGCGCTCCTGGTCGACGGTCTTCGGGGGCGCGTACTCCTGCACGTACACGTGGGCGCCTTCGCGGCCGTACATGTCGATGGCAAACGCATATTCGGGCATGTCGGCGTCATAAACCCGGAAGCACTCGACGTGCTCGCGCTCGGCCCACGCCTTCATCTCCTTGAGGTTCTTGCGCAGGCGGTTGGCGAACATCTGCGCACCGGGGCGGCTCGACCACTCCGCGCGCGCCGCTTCGGCGGGCCGTCGCTCGCCGGCCGCATCGAGGTCGAAGCGCAGCAGCCGGCATTCGATGGTGCCGTTGAACACGCGATGACTGCGCTTGGCGTAGATGCCCAGGTTCTTGGAGAGCGGCGGGTTGCCGGTGAGCACCGCCGCCTGCCAGCCCGCGAAGTGTTCGCGCAACATGCGGCCCAGCTCCGAGTACAGCGCCGTCAGGCCCGATTCCGCTCCGATGCGCTCGCCGTACGGCGGATTGGCGACCACGAGGCCGCGGTCGCTGGCCGGGCGGGACACCTCGGCGAGCGTGCGCTTCTCGACGTGAATCCAATCGGCGAACCCGGAGCGCGCGGCGTTCTCGATGGCCATGCGAACGGCGTCCGGGTCGGCATCGGAACCCAGAATGCAGCGGCGCACGGGCCGCGCCGCGCGCCGTTCGCGCGCCTCGCCGAGCAGCCGCTCCCAGAGCGCGGCGTCGTGCCCGTGCCAGCCCCGGAAGCCGAAGTACTCGCGATTCAACGCCGGCGCCGCATCGGCGGCGATGGAGGCGCCCTCGATGAGAAACGTGCCCGATCCGCACATGGGGTCCAGCAGCATCCCGCCCGCTTCGTTGATGGCCGGCCACCCCGCGCGCAGGAGCACGGCGGCGGCCACGTTTTCCTTCAGCGGAGCCCGGCCGCCTTCGGCGCGATAGCCGCGCCGGTGCAGGCTTTCCCCGGAGAAGTCCACGGACACGAGGGCGGCCGGACCCTCGACGTGCAGGTGCAGGCGCACGTCGGGCCGCTCCGGATCGATGTTGGGACGTTCGCCGGTCGCCTCGCGCAGACTGTCGCACACCGCGTCCTTCAGCAGTTGCGATCCGTAGATGGTGTGGCGGATCGCGTGATTCCCGCCGCTGCATTCGCAGGCGAGGGTCGCGCCTGGCCCGATGTGCGCGCGCCAGTCGATCCGCTTCATCGCCTCGAAGAGTTGCTCGGAGCTGCCGGCCTCGATGCTCCCCACGCTCATCAGCACGCGGGTCGCCGCGCGCGACCACAGGCAGGCGCGGTAGCCGACCTCGAGCGTGCCTTGGAACTTCACGTCGTGGCTGCGCTCGCGTATGTCGCTGGCGCCGAACTGCACCAGTTCCTCGGCCAGCACGGACGCCGCGCCCACCGGCGCGGTCGCGATCCAATAGCGCACGTTGTCGTCGCTCAATGAACCGCCGCTCGCGCAGTTTCGGCGCGCAAATCCACCCACGGTGCGTCCGGATGCTGCGCGAGGTGGCGCACCAGGATGCGGTAAACGTCGACGTCGAAGTCCGGATGGGCGCGCACGGTCCGCAGCTCGTCGAGCTCATCCTGCGAGCGGGCCGTACCGATGTACGCCCAGCCGTCGAGCACGTGGCACTCCGAGCCGCCCTCCCTGAGCGCAATGCGTCCCGGATACGGCCATGCCTTCAACTTGAGAGCGGACAGCGCCATCATGAGCCGCGCGCGGTGCAGCGGGAGGGGTTCCTTGCCGACGCACGCTCCCCGGCACCTCCCCAGCTGATGAGCGACACACGAGCCCTCGCTCGACTCCAGCCCCAGCACCTTGAGACACAGCGAGTTCGCCCGCGCAATGTCGGCGAGCGCCTTGCGCGCATCCTTCTGCGAGTGGAACACGCCGAAGCAGTCCCCACGCTCCGGTCCATCCAGTTCGCCGATGGCGGCGAACTCCACGCCGGGGCCGCTGCCGGCCCGCAGCGTGCAGCGGTCGGCCGCGTCCTTCACCCGTTTGTTGAACAGCGGCTTCTGCGACTTGATCCACTGCGCTTCCGTGAGCCGGGCCCCGAGGTCGCCCGCCGTCTCCACCCAGTCGATGCGGCGTGTCAGGCGCGCCTTCTTCTGCTCCGACGCCTCGCCCTGCTCGTCGGCGAAGTGGCGCAGCACGCGCGTGCGCAGGGAGTGGCTCCGGCCGATGTACAGCAACACATCGTCCTCGCCGAAGAACCGGTAAACGCCCGGCCCTTCGGGCAACTCGTCGCCCAAACCGGGCGGCAGGTGCGCCGGCAGCCGGTTCGCGCCGATCAACGCCTGCGCTGCGGTGGCGAGCCGCGGCTCCGGCACGTCGCGCCGCAGCGTCGACCAGAAATCGCCGAGCACCCGGGCATCGCCGAGCGCCCGATGGCGTGCGGCGCAGCTCAGGCCATGCCGCTCCATCACCGCATCCAGGTTGTGGCGCCGATGCTGCGGGAAGAGCCGGCGCGAGAGCTTGACGGTGCACAGCACCGGGGCCGAGAACTGCAGGTGCAGGCGGCGGAATTCGGATTTCAAAAAGGCGTAGTCGAACCGCGCGTTGTGCGCGACGAACACCGGCCCGCGCAGCTTGCTCAACACCAGCGGCGCGATGTCGGCGAATCGCGGGGCGCCGGCCACCATCTCGTTGGTGATGCCGGTGAAGGCCTCGATGTACGGCGGGATGGGGCACTCCGGATTGACGAGCGAGCTCCACTCCTCGACGACCGCCCCGTTCTCCATGCGAACGATGCCGACCTCGGTGATGCGGTGATACGCGGCGTTGCCGCCGGTGGTTTCCAGGTCCACGAAAGCGAGGTCGTTCGGAAGGACGCAAGGCCCTTCCGCGCCCGCCTCAGCCGCGTCCATCGAGCGATAGAAGCGGGAAGTACAGGTCCGGTCGCCGGTCGCGGAACACGCCCCAGGCCCGCCGGTAGCGATTGACCTCGTCCAGGTCGAAGGTCGCGGTGAGGACCGTTTCGCTGCTGCGGTCCGCTTCGGCCAGCTTCTCCCCCGTCGGCGAGGCGATGAACGAGGAGCCGTAGAACGTCATGGTGTATTGGTCGCCCTTTTCCGTCCCGATGCGATTCGACGCGACCAGCGGCACGATGTTGGCGGCGGCATGGCCCTGCATGGTGCGCTGCCAGTGCCCGGCCGAATCCAACGACGCATCCTGCGGCTCGGAGCCGATCGCCGTCGGATACAGGAGCACCTCGGCGCCCATCAAGGTCATGCAGCGGGCGGCCTCCGGAAACCATTGATCCCAGCAGATCGCCACGCCCACCTTGGCGAACTTCGTGTCGAACACCTTGAATCCCGTGTCCCCGGGCGAGAAATAGAACTTCTCGTGATATCCGGGCCCTTCGGGTATGTGCGACTTGCGGTAACTGCCGAGCACGGCGCCGTCGGCGTCGACCATGACCACCGAATTGTAGTAGGCGTTGTTCGCGCGCTCGAACACGCTCACCGGCAGCACGACGCCGAGCTCCTGCGCCAGCGAGCGGAAACGCTCCACGGCGGGGTGGCCTTCCAAGGGGCTCGCGAGATCGAAATGCCTCGACGCATGGTCCTTGCAGAAATACGGCGTCTCGAACAGCTCCTGGATCAACACGACGTTCGCGCCCCGGCCGGCGGCCTCGCGGATCAGTTTCTCGGCGCGCGCCACGTTGGCGTCGCGGTCCCAGCTGCAGGCCATTTGCGTTGCGGCCACCGTCAGTTTGCTCATGCGGTCCACTGCTTTCCTGATGAATGGAGCTAAAAGGTGGGCGGCGAACTCGCGCTCACGATCTCGCACTCGTCGCGCTCCGGATTGCGGAACCGATGCGGGATCGAGCTCTTGAAATAATACGCATCGCCCGCGCCCAGTATGCGCGAATCGCCGCCGACCGACAGTTCGATTTTGCCCTTGACGATCACCCCGCCCTCCTCGCCCGCATGCGCGAGCATCTCCTCGCCGGTGTCGGCGTGGGCGGCATAGCGCTCGTGCAGTATGGACATGCTGCGATTGGCGAGCCGGCCGCCCACCAAGCGAAGCTCCACGGCACCGGTGCCGATGTCCGCCAGTTCCTCGCGCGGAAAGAAGACCTGCGGCTTGCCCGCCAGGTCCAAGGTGAAGAAATCGGCGAGCGCCATCGGGATGCCGTCCAGCACCTTCTTCAGGGAGCTGACCGAAGGACTCACCCGGTTCTGTTCGATCAAGGAGATCAGTCCGTTGGTCACGCCGGCGCGTTTCGCGAGCTCGCGTTGCGACAGCCCGTACATCTGCCGGACCGATTTCAAATGCGCACCGACGTCCATGCTCATAGTGTGCATTATATTAAACAGCATGGGCAGCCAGCCAGCTGAAATTGCCCCCGAACAGCGAAAAATTGAGCTTGGTGTCGAATTTCCTTATCATTCGGCCATTGTGGCCCAACACCCGCGCGACCCCGCCTCGCCGGGACTCTCGCAACGACAAGGATCCCTCCTCATGAATGCCCAGCCCACCCCCGCTCTGTCGCAGACCGATCTGGACGCGTTTTGGATGCCGTTCACGGCCAATCGGCAATTCAAGGCCCACCCGCGGGTACTCGCGCGCGCCGATGGAATGCATTACTGGACGGCGGACGGCCGGGAAATCCTCGACGCCGTCGCCGGGCTGTGGTGCTGCAACGCCGGGCACGGGAGGCGGGAGATCGCCGACGCGGTGGCGCGGCAGCTCAACACCATGGAATTCGCGCCCACGTTCCAAATGGGCCATCCGCTCGCCTTCGAACTGGCCAGCCGCCTCGCCAAGCTCGCGCCTCCCGGTATGGACCGCGTGTTCTTCACCAACTCCGGTTCCGAATCGGTCGACACGGCGCTGAAGATCGCGCTCGCCTATCATCGCGCACGGGGCGCCGGCCAGCGCACCCGCTTCATCGGACGCGAGAAGGGCTACCACGGCGTGGGCTTCGGCGGAACCTCCGTGGGCGGCATGGTCAACAACCGCAAGGCGTTCTCCACGGCGATGATCCCCGGGGTGGATCACCTGCCGCACACGCTGGATATCGGCCACAATGCGTTTTCGCGCGGTCTGCCCCACTGGGGCGCGCATCTCGCCAATGAACTGGAGCGCCTGATCGCGCTGCACGATGCCTCCAACATCGCGGCCGTGATCGTCGAGCCGATTTCGGGATCGGCGGGCGTGATTCTGCCGCCGCTCGGCTACCTGAAGCGCCTTCGGGAGATCTGCACCAAGCACGACATCCTCCTGATATTCGACGAGGTGATCACGGGCTTCGGCCGCGTGGGCAAGCCGTTCGCCGCCATCGAGTTCGAGGTCACTCCCGACCTCATGACCACGGCGAAGGGCCTCACGAACGGCGCGATCCCCATGGGCGCCGTGTTCGCCCAGCGCAAGATCTACGACGCGTTCATGCAGGGCCCCGAGAGCGCCATCGAGCTGTTCCACGGCTACACCTATTCGGCGCACCCCGCCGCCTGCGCGGCGTCGCTGGCAACCCTGGACATCTATGCCAAGGAAGGGTTGCTGACGCGAGCCGCGACGCTCGCACCCCAGTGGGAGGACGCCTTGCACTCCCTGCGCGGCGCGTCGCACGTCATCGATGTCCGCAATTACGGCTTGGTGGGGGCGGTGGAATTCGAACCGCGGCCCGGCAAGCCGGGCGCCCGGGCGTTCGATGTGTTCCTCAAGTGCTTCGACGCCGGCGTGATGACGCGCCAGACGGGCGACGTGATCGCCCTGTCGCCGCCGCTCATCGTCGAGCCGAAACAGATCACACGCATCGTTGAGACGCTGTCGGACGTGATCCGCACGATCGACTGAGGCGGCACCCAAGGTGCCGGGGCCAAGATCCTGCCCGGGCCGGACCGCCGCCACGGCGCGGCGGCCGGCATCCGCGGTGAACGAGGTCCGCGGCACCCGCAAGCCATGCGCAGCGCGCCGGCCTTAGGGATCGCCCCGCACGGCCGGATTCACCCCCGCCTGCTGCGCCACGGGCCGCTCCTCGAATACGGCGTACCACTTCTTGCAGGGTTCCACCACTTCCCAGACCCCCTCGAAGCCCGCCGGCACCACGAACGCGTCGCCCGCCTTGAACTCGTGCCTGTCGCCGTCGGCCGATTCGATGCGCACGCGCCCTTCGATGAGCACGCAAAGCTCGTGCTCGGTGTAGCTGATGCGCCATTTGCCGCTGGTGCTGGTCCATAGGCCGCAGAAAAATTGCTGCGTGCGGTCCGCATACTGATTCGACACGCGCGTCCGCGGGATGCCGGCCAGGATCTTCTCGGGGGAGGGATTTGCGGACTCGCCCGTCTGCAGGCGGTCCATCACCACGATCTTGGGTCGGTCGCTCATGCGCTATCCTAGGCACGGGCAGCCCGAGGACACAAGGGCGGCCCGGCACGCCATCGCGCCGGGCCGCCCTGCTCTACTCCTTGTCGCTCAGTTGCAGGGCTTGGGCATGCCCTCCGGTCACCGAGGCGGCGGCCACCGGCGCCGCGGCGCCCGGCTGCGCGACCCCGCCCGACTGCACGACGCCGCCCGCTTGCGCGACATCCTCCTCCTTGCCCTGCGCCTGCAGAGTCAGGCGCACCCGGCGCTCGAGCGCGTAGCCGTCGCGGTCGCCCGCCACGCTCTCGCTCTCGCTCTTGCCGTAGGCGTTGATCTCGAGCTGCTCGTCGTTCACCCCTGCGGCGAGGAACAGATCGCGAACGGCATCGGCCCTGGCCTGGGACAGCTTGAGGTTGGCGTCCACGGTGCCGCGCGGGTCGGCATAACCGTCGACGCGCACCTTGAGCGCCGGCGACTTGGCCACCGCCTCGGCCAGCACCTGGATACCCTTGGTCATTTCCGGGGTGATGTCCGAACTGCCGGACCGGAACAGCACGTCGCCCTGCAGGCCGTCGAGCACCTTGGCCGCCTCGGCCTGCGACTCCTCGTCCTTGGCGGCCTGCGCCGCTTGGACGCTGTGGGAGAGTTGCTCGACGCGGGCGGACAACGCCTGATTCATCTGCGACAGGTCGCCAGCCTGGGCCTGCAGTTTGGCCTTATCGGTCTGCAGCTGCTGGGTGGCGCCCTGCAGCGCTGCCACCTGCGCCTCCGCCTTCTTCGCCTCCCCGGCGCGATGCACCCGGTTACCGAGCCACGTGCCGATGCCGGCGCCCACCACCGCGCCGATGGGGCCCGCCGCAAAGCCGCCGATCACGCCGCCCGTGATAAATCCGACCGGCTCCTGAGGGGGCGTCGGCTTGGGCTCCTGGGCCATCGCCGCCACGCTGACGCTCAACATCCCCACGGTCCATCCGACCCTTGAAATTGCAGTTTTCATAACAGCTCCTCACGGAAGTTCCACCGCTTCAGGCGGCGACCTTCGCCGCCTTTGTGAGAGCCATTTCATCCCCCGATTCAGACGGTCTCGAGGGTCTGCCGTGGCAAATCATGGCAGGTTGCCGGCCAATTCGGCCGCCCGAGCAGGTCGGCCGCCCGGGCATGCGGGGCGGGCGCCCTCAGGCCTTCAATGAGAAGGGAGTGAAGTTGGTGTCGGTGTCGTAGTAGTCCTCGTTTTCGGCCCGCTTCAAGAACGCCACGATCCGGTACGTCACGGGCGCGGCCACGATCTCCCACCCGCTCTTCAATCCGTATTGAGTGAAGATGAGCCCCAACAGTTGGGCCTGAGGCTTACGGCCGTAGAAGGCCACGAAGTAGAAGATCATCGAATCGACCAGTTCGCCGCACAGCGTCGATCCCACGATGCGGGTCCAGAGCCAGCGTCCGCGGGTCCAGATTTTCATCTTCGCGAGCACGTAGCTGTTGACGAAGGTTCCGCACCAAAACGCGGTGATCGAGGCCAGGACGATGCGCGGTGTATTGCCGAAAACGGCCTCGACCGCCTCCTGTTGGACGAGGGAACTCGGCGACGGCGGCAGGTGAACGATCACGGCGGACATGAAGGACGCAAACGCCAGCGCGCCGAATCCCGCCCAGACCACGCGACGATCGCGGGCGTAGCCATACACTTCGGTCAATATGTCGCCGAATATGTAAGAGATCGGAAAGAACAGCACGCCGGCGAGGAAGGTCACGTCGCCCAGCAGCGGAACGGGAATGGTGGTTTCCTTGGCGGGCCCGATCAGATTGGCACACAGCAGGATGCAGACATAAGCTGCCATCACGAAGTCGTAGTATCGAAACTCGCGATTTCTTGGAAGTGCCATCGTATTGCAACGACTCCTCGTAGGGGAAAATATCCGGCGATATGTCACGCCGGATGCATTGCGCGCAATCTATCCTATCCGCGCGGATCCGACTGTCGCATTTTGGCGAACACCATCACGCCAACACCCGGCGCGCTCCGGTAGAAATCCAAGCTCACCCCAAACCTACTGGATCTATGGAGCAGAGCAAGACTCTTGGCGCAACGGCGCGTCCGCTCGACTACGACGCGATTTGCCAAAGCATCCGCGCGGCTCTCGGGACCGCGCGTATCCACGCGATATCGCTCCACGACGAGAAAGGCGACGTGCTGTGGATGACCGAAAGCTCGATGGGGCCCGACGAGCATAACGCGGTCCGCGAAGCATTCGAAGTCTTCTCGAACCCCGACGGGCGGCCGGTCACGGCCTTCGATCTCGGCGATTCGCGATCGGCGGTGGTGTACCGCGCCGTGAATGCGGGCCGCGCCCTGGTGGGCGCCATCATGGCGATTCTGGATTCACGCGGAATACGCAACGACGATGCCAGCTTGCGGCAGCTGATGACGCCCAAGATGACGAACGCATTGATCGAATTCGCCGGCATGCGTCCCGCGGGAACAATTCCGTCCAAGCCGGCAGCGCCCACTGCCGCCCCGCCCAAGGCGGCCGCCCCGTCCAAGAAGCACGACCCGGAGGCTCCTTTCGAGCTGACCCTGGCCGATTCGATGCGCATTCCGAAGCCCGCGATCCAGCCCGGCGAGCCCCCGCAGGCCGCCGCTCCGCGGCGCGCCCCGGTCGCTCCGCCCGCAAGCAATTCAACGCCCGTACGCACAGCGCCGCCCAAACGGCCGCCGCCGGGAAGGCCGCCTCCCGTGGGACGCGCTGCAGCCGCTCCCGGGCCGGCCTTGCGTCCATTGCGGGCCACGCCCGATCTGAATCACCTTCACTCGTCGTTGCGGCGCAGCCCCATCGCCCTCAGCGTGCAGCGGTTGGTGCCGCTGACCAAGGGAACCGAACTCGATCGCTATGAGGTGCTGCTGCGTTCCAGCGCCGAAGGCGCGCCAAACGCCGCGCCGCATGCGATGTTGAAGGCTGCGGTGGACCACGGCCTCGGCTCCATGGTCGACCGGCGCGTGCTCACCGACCTCATCGCGTGGCTCGCGGGGCATCCGGATGCGTGGAAGAACCGGGCCAGCATGTTCTCGGTGAATCTCACCAGCACGGCGCTGCTGGACGAGCACTTCATCCGCTTCGTCGGCCTGTGCCTCGCGAAGTCGTCGTTGCCGCCCGCCATGATCGCCTTCGAAATCGACGCAGCGACCGCCATGAAGCTCGGCGCCAAGGTTGCCGATGTGGCCGGCGCTCTGCACCGGTTGGGATGCCCGTTGGTGCTCGACGACTTCGGCATGCGCACGGAATGCTTCGATTTGCTGCGCCTGCCGGGCGTGCGCTACGTCAAGCTGGCATCGCAGATCACCCAGAAAATGCGCTCGGACAAGATGTCCCAGGCGGCCATCACCGCCGTGGTGCAGATGGCGCGCGTGCTGGGCATGCACACCGTGGCGAAGCGCACCGAAACGGCCGCCGAGCACGAGTGGCTGACCGCCTTGGGCGTCGACTTCGTCCAGTCGAACGCCTTGTCGCCTGCCACATCGATCGATTCCCTGATCCATGCGGCGCGATCTGCGGGTTAGCCCCGCCGCTCGTCCTCGCGCTCACCAGCGCTTAAGTTTGCGTCATCTGCGGCGCGCCACTTGCAAAAGTGCGCGGCCACGGCAGAGAATAGCCAGTCTGCAACGAGACACCGGGACCGAGCTGAGTGTTTTGTTAGTCCCATGAGGTTCGGTTCCGGCTCCCGTTGACACTCCCCGCCGCGGCATCCGCCGCACCGATGATGCTTTCTCCAACCCGATCTTGTCTTCCTCGCCGATCAACTATCCGCATCCGGTTTGGAGTCCCGATCCGTTTCGGGCCTCTCGATCAACCATAGATAGAATCCCAACAGACCGGCGGCGGTGGCAATGGCCACGGCCACGCCCGTGACCAGCGGCGCAAGCTTCATGATGAGCGGCTTCTTGGTGATGTGAAGCGCCATGGAAAGCCGCCCCCACCCTCGCGGCGTCGCGACGCCCGCCACCAGCCCCACCAGCACGGACATGGCGCTCGCGAAGCCCGCGATGGCGCCCGCGGATCGATGGATCTTCTTGTTTCGCAGAACTTGGCCGAGGGTGCGCAGGTTGACCATTGTCGTGATGTTGCAATTGAGTCGGTGCCGGCGACGGTCTGGCGGCAAAAGTGTAGCAAGCCGCCGGCGCGCGGCAAACCACGGGTCTCGGCAGCCCTGATCCCCCGCTCATTGCATGTGACAGGCAGCCCGGCTGCGCCAAGGATATTCGAACGCGATAGACTTATAAGGACTCGGCAGCGGCGCGCAGCGACATGAGGGCGACTTCGATCAAACAGGGCCATTCCGGCGACGCCCGCGGCACGCGCGCCATCGTCGCGGCGTCGATCGGCAATCTTCTCGAGTGGTTCGATTTCTCCGTGTATGCCCTGTTTGCCGTCTACATTGGCGCCAATTTCTTTCCCAAGGGCCATGCCGGGGCCGACCTGGTCAGAGCCTTTCTCGTGTTCGGTCTGGGCTTCGTCATTCGCCCGCTGGGATCGATCGTGATCGGGATTTACGGGGACCGAGCAGGCCGCAAGGAGGCGCTGACCATCACGATACTCATCATGGCGTGCGGGACACTCATCATTGCGGTTGCGCCCTCCTACGCGGCGATCGGCATGGGCGCCCCCATGCTGCTGCTTGCCGGGCGGCTGCTTCAGGGGTTCTCGGCAGGCGGCGAAATCGGCAGCGCGGCGGCCTTTCTGGCCGAGCATGCGCCCGTGGGAAAAAAGGGCCGCTTCACGGCGTGGCTTCAAGCAAGCATGGGAATGTCGAACATTCTGGGCGCGCTGCTCGCCTTCGCGGTGACCGCCGTGCTGCCGGCAGGAGCGATGATCGACTGGGGCTGGCGCATCCCGTTCGTCGTCGGCCTCGCCATCGTACCCATGGGAATCTACCTGCGCCGGAATCTCGCGGAGACGCCGGCCTTCATTGCAGAGTCAAGGCGACCGCGCGGCGCCCCGACCTCGCCCGACGCGGGCGCTTTGCAGGGACGTTTTGCGGCGTTCATCTGCGCCTTCGGCATTTCAATTCTCTGGGCGGTGGCGGTGTACGTGTTGCTGCTGTTCATGCCAGTCTACGTGCAGACGGCCTTTGGGTTCACCGCGACCCAGGCCTTCGGCGCCTCGCTCATCGAAAACATCCTATTCGTGTGCGGATGTTTCACGTTCGGCGCCGCCGCCGATCGCCTCGGGCTCGCACGCATGTCGAGCCTCGGCGCGGCGGCGCTGCTGATTGCCGTCGTGCCCCTGTTCCTGCTGCTCGATGCGCACCGGTCGACGGCGATGCTCGTGGCGGTCCTGGCGGCGTTGGGCATCCTGGTCGCAAGCTTCACGAGCGTCGCGCCCGCGGTGTTGGCCGGCCTATTCCCCACCGGCTTTCGGGCCACGGGCGTGTCCCTCGCCTACAACGGCGCGTTCACGATATTCGGAGGATTCGCTCCCGCCATGTTGACCTGGTTCACCGCAGCCGCTTCGGGGTCGGTGCTCGCGCCTGCCTGGTATGTCGCCGTGGCGGCCATACCTGCGATCGCCGCTACCGCGTATGTGGGGCGGCGCGCCGCACCCGCTCCTGCGAGGCGTACCGAAGCGGTGGGCGGAATCGGCGCGCTCGATCCTGCGCCGGGCGGGATGGACCGGGAGGCGATCCGGCTCCTGTCGCGGCGCTCTAATGTGCGCGGTTTCGT
>Ga0302157_10000138_pt1 | contig 93302 bp, 81 predicted proteins | sample I_Bog_N3_3_FD_193502 | JGI IMG/M metagenome (GOLD analysis project Ga0302157, IMG submission 193502) | Peat permafrost microbial communities from Stordalen Mire near Abisko, Sweden - I_Bog_N3_3 | ecosystem: Environmental > Terrestrial > Soil > Wetlands > Peat | place: Sweden: Abisko, Stordalen... | reverse complement strand
GGAAGGGGGAAGCCGGAGCGAATACAAGGTGCTCGTCCGAACAGAACCACACCTCGGCGCCCTCGAGAGCTGGGTTGCCATGGTCCATACCGAATGCCTTGAGCCCGCAGTCGGCTACGGCCCAGCTCGCGGAAACAGAGATCACGGTGGACAGCACCGAGAGCGCCTGGGCGAAGGGGAGACCGAGCTTGCCGTAGGCGGTGTCCATGAGCGCGTAAGAACCCGCCTGAATCTCGGTGGCCCAGGAGTTCAGGTCATAGGTCCCCGTCCCGCCGGCCGAGATGACTCCACCGCCCACCTCACCGGCCGCCGATACGAGGTGGCCCATGGCGTCTTCGAGCATGGCCGCCCGTGCGGACCGGTCCTCCAATCCGACGATGTGGCCCTCGTACCCCATTACCCCTCGCACCGTGAGGCCGGCGGCGCGGGCGCGATCGGCCAGGCGACCAGCGTCCTCGGGGAGACAGCCGCAACGGGGAAGGCCGACGTTGACGTCAATCAGCACCTCGGACAAACCGGCACGGGCGGCCGTGTCGATGGTGGCCTCGGAGTCGACGGCGACGGTGATGCGAGCGCCCGCTCGGGCGAGCACCCCCAGCCGGGTGGCGTCCACGACCTCGTTGGCCAGCAGGAGGTCGTGACCCAGCCCTGCTCGTACCATTCCCTCCATCTCGCGCACAGTGGCGCAGGTGAACCCGGAATGACCTGCCGCCGCTTGGTGCTTGGCCAGTTCGGTGCACTTGTGCGCCTTGACATGGGGCCGTAATCGATTGCCGGGGAGGGTGTCGGCCATGCAGCGGATGTTGTGCTCCAACCGCGCCGCGTCGACGAGGAGCGCGGGTGTCGCCAGCTCCGAAGTCCTCACATGTGCACGCTAACGACCACCAGCGCTGAGCGAGTGGTCGCGGGGAACGATGACTGGAGGCTGCCGCGTGAAGCGGTCCCGGCATCTGCTACCATTGTTGTGCCTCGGGCGTTCGCCCGGCGGGGCCCGTTCGAGATTTCTGATCGAGTAGGCCACTTTTCTCGATTGGAGTCTTGTCATTTCTACCTTCTCAGACCTTGGCGTGCCCGCGCAGTACACGGAGCGCCTCACACGCCAGGGAATCACCGAACCCCTCACCATTCAGTCAGAAACGATTCCGCCAGCGCTCGCCGGCCGGGACATCTGCGGTAAGGCACCCACTGGTTCGGGAAAGACGCTTGCCTTCGGTATCCCTCTCGTCGTCAGCTCCGTGCAATCGCGACCCCGTCAGCCGCGTGCGCTGGTCCTTGTCCCGACACGCGAGTTGGCCACCCAGGTCCATGACGTCATCGGGGATCTTTTGGGGCACGACAGCAAGCGGGTCGTCTCCATCTTCGGTGGCACCGGCTACCGCGACCAGGTGCGCGCCCTTCACAAGGGCGTCAACATCGTGGTCGCTTGCCCAGGACGACTCGAAGACCTGATTGAGCGCGGGGACATCCGCCTCGACGATGTCACGACCGTGGTGCTCGACGAGGCCGACCGTATGGCGGACATGGGATTCCTTCCCGCAGTGCGCCGATTGCTCGACCAGACAGCACAGAACCGCCAGGTTCTCCTCTTCTCGGCCACCATCGGCCGGGAGGTGGAGTCGATTATTCGCAACTACCAGCGTGATCCGGTGCGGGTTGCCGTTGAGGCCACCGAGGAGGCGAAGGGTGATGTGATCCATCACTTCTGGAAGGTGGACCGGGCGGACCGGGTGGCGATCACCGCCAAGTTGATTGAGCACCACGGACAGGCGTTCGTATTCTGCCGTACCAAGCGCGGCGCCGATCGTGTCGTCCGCCAGCTCCAGGCGCACGGGGTGCGTGCCGTCCCCATGCACGGAGACCGTACGCAGGGCCAACGCGAGCGAGCTCTCGATTCGTTCGCCAAGGGGAAGGCAGACGCCCTGGTGGCGACTGATGTCGTGGCCAGGGGAATCCATGTCGACGCTTTGCCGTGCGTGGTGCACTTCGATCCGCCCACGGACCACGTCGATTACGTCCACCGTTCGGGCCGTACGGGCCGGGCCGGCCACACGGGCACGGTCGTGTCCCTGGTCACTCCCGAGCAGCACAAAGAGGTCCGCGGGGTGCAGCACGCGCTCGGCCTGGAGCCCGGCCTTCTGGCGCCGTTTTCGGTGCCGATGCCGGCTCCATCGGCTGGAAACGGTGGATCACCCGATCCTCGGAGCGGCAGATCCCTCAAACCTCAGAAAAATGACACGCCCAAAATCCGGACTTTCACCGGAAAGGTGAAGTTCTTCAACAGCTCACGTGGCTACGGTTTCGTCGAGCACCGCGGCGGCGAAGACCTCTTCGTCCACCATTCGCAGGTCCAGGGAGACGCCCGCAACGGCATCGAGCCGGGATCGACCGTGGAGTTCACCATCGGATCCGGCCGCAAGGGCGACGAGGCGCACAACGTCAAGGTTCTGTCGAGCACCTAGGCGGCAGGCGGTTTCGTCTCGTCTAGCTCCAGAGGACGAGGACCAGCGCGGCGCCCATTGCCAGAAAGAGGCCGAAGGGCAACGCTGACCTGCGATCAGCTCGGTGCAGGGCCATCAGGGCGACTCCGGCGACCAGCGCCAGAATGTTGGCGTAGAGGAAGGCCTGGATGAGGGCAATTGGACTGACCCAGGCCAGGCCGAGACCGAACACCAGGGAGAGCCGGACGTCGCCAAAGGCCATCCAGCGCGGATTGATCAGGTTGATCGCGAAGAACAACGTGAAGGCGGCCAGCGCTCCCAATACTGCGATCAGCAGGCGATGCCATTCGTTCGTGTAGGCAGCCACCATCGCGCCGCTCGCGAAGACGACGAGGGTCAGCGCGTACACCAGGGTCTTGGGCAAGAGTCGTCGCGTCAGGTCGCAGTAGGCAAGTTGAATGAGGCCGATCAGGAGCAACAGCGGCGGCAGGGTATTCGGCGACCAACCGGCACGGTGGAGTACGTAGACAGGGAGTAATCCCGATACGGCGCCCAGCGCGAGCCAATGCCACGGTGTGACTCGCAGCGGATCGTCGCTCTCTATGGAAACAGGAGCATCTGTCGTCAGGCTGGTCGAGCGGTGCACAGCAGCAGCGAGCTCACGACGAGTCACCGGTACCAGGAGAGACCCCGTGGCGACACCCAACGTGGCGCCGAGCAGAAGTGTGACAACCGGCGTCATTTGACGAGCGACACCGCGCCGCAGTTGTAGTTGAGGTCAGCCACAGAGACACCTCCGGCGGACACCCCGGCCGCTCGAAGAACGGGCCCGAGAACCGGCGGCAGTGTGCTCGTCAACAAGGTCGCAGCGAATCCGGTGGCCGTACCGCTGAATGTCGGCGTCGTCGTTGCAGACGAGATGGGGTTTGTATTGGCCTGAAGGGTCGAGGCATTTGGGGGGAGGTAACTCGAGGGAAACGCGTACGAGGTTTGGGAGGCGCCGCCGATGGTCAAGGTGCCGATGGAAGCGCCACCCAGCGTCACTGCCGCCGTCGCGGTGTTGCTGCTGGCGGCAATTGCCGAGGACGTGTAGGAGTTGTTGGTTTGGGAGCACGAAATGGAGTTGAGTGTGGCGGTCCCCAGGGCCCCCGTGAGGGGGATGTCGAGCGTCCCACTGAGCGACCCGCCGCTCAGTTTCAAATCGGCGGTGACCTGGGCCGATGTCGCGATCGTCCCAGCGGGGCCGTAGGCGAGTTGGGGTGGTGACACGACTTGCAGGCCGAGCGTCGCAGCACCTACTCCGGTGATGCCCAGGGCGGACTGAACATTGATGGCGTTCGTCCCGTTGGCCAGCTCTGCCTCGGTAGTCAGCGTCTGCAGCACATCGAGACTGGCGGAGAGCCCGGCCTCTGGGAGCACCCCACCGCAGCCCGGACCGTTGATGGTGACCAGCTGGCACAATGTCACACCGGATCCGCCGAAGCTCAGTGCCTGCAACGCCGGGTACGCCACGCAGGCCGACGGAGTGGGCGTCGCCGCGCAGTTGAGGGCGGACTTCTCGGTGTTGACGGCGGTCTTCAGGATGGAGAGCCAGCTCGATGCAGGGAGACTCGTCGAGAGGACATTGCCGGGCGTGAGGGTTCCGCCTGAGGCGGTGATCAACTGCTGCACCGTCACATCGGTGTTCGTCAAACCTGCGTAGCTCGCTGCCGAAAGGTTGACGCTGGTGCCGAGCGTGCTCAGGATGGCATTGAGCACGCCCGACTGCTGCGAGTTCAGCGAAGCCAGGTAGGAGCCGACGGAGAAGCCGTCCTCCGGAGTGACTGCAGCGAGGGAGGTTCTGGTCACCGAACTGGTCCCGCCGACGAAAATATGGGGCACGCTCTGCGTGGCCGTGACCAGGACAGCGGTGCACGGTATGGCAAGGGGCGGAGACTGTTTGTAGCACCCTGTCTTGGGAATCGTCCATCCAATCGGTGTGGTGGTACTCCAGTACTCACCCGTGACAGTGAACGTGACGTTGCCGGCATTGTTGTCCGTCTGGACGTTGGCCAGCTTGCCGTTGATGTAGCCGGAGAAGTTCGCCTTGTTGACACTGTCGGCCAGATTGATGTAGCGAGCCAAGTCGAGCGCTGCCGTGTCCGCCATGGCCTGTGCCTGGCGCGAGCTGGTGACGGTGAATCCGATGTCCACTCCCATGGCTCCGCCCCAGAGCAGCAAGGTCAGACAGATGGCCGTCAGAACGAACGTGGCACCTCGCTCGTCGCGGCCGCGCCTCCACCGGGTTCTTCGGGTCACGTGCTCCTCCGTCGCCTAGGAGCTCGGAAGGGACATCTGGAGGACGTCAGTAGAGGAGATGGTCGATGGTGTGATGACGCCCAGGCCCGGAAGTAGGGGAAAGATCGGATCCTTGGCGTACTGATAGGCCACGGTCACGCTGAGGCACTGGTTGCTGGCGTTGGACGCGCAGGGACCCTCCGTGGCGACACAGCTCAGGGTGCCGCCCGCTGTTCCTATGGGCAACGGCTGGGCATCCGGCTGGTAGCACTGACCCTTGTCCATCCAGCTGAGATCGTTGGCGGCCTGGCCCTCCGCAGTTCCCTTCGCCCCGATCGTCGACGAGGCGGCCACAATGCCGGCGCGTGCCCCGTCCGCTGCAGCCTGCGTGACGGTGGACTGCGCCGCAAGGATGATGCCGTACGAAATGATGCCGTAGAGCAGAGCGATGAGGAGGACGACCACGAAGGCGAACTCCACCATTTCCGCGCCGCGCTCATCGTGTTGCCGATGGCGCAGCCCCGGCATCCTCCAAGTGCCCGGCCCCACGGCAAACCCCCTCCCTCGTATTTCGTCGCAGCCGCCCCAACCTGCCCCGAATTCCGTGCATGTGGCGCGGTGACACGTCCGGACTGATTCTGGGCCGCGGCATCTCCGCGGTACATAGGACATATGGACCATTTACCCGTCCCACCAGGGATCCTTCGACGGAGAATGGTCAGAAGGACCTATGTACGTTGACCCCGTCTCGTCGTACCCTCCAACGGAGTCTCCGGGCCCGACAGGCGCGTGACGACTTGCAACTCGGTGTTCGCCGGTTGAGAAGGGGGAAGGTTTCTGTGAAACGGCAGACACTCATATTGGTAGTGATCGGGGTCATCCTGTTCGTTGCGGGGAGCGCGATCGCATTTGCCAGTGTGAAGGGAGCGAGCAAGCAGACGGGCTCGAGCGTCAATGTCGCGGCCCCAACTACTTCCGCGGTCGTCGCCAAGGCGAACATTCCGGCGGGGACCACGGGACAATCGATGGTGTCCAACAACCTTGTCGCTATTGAGCCCATTCCGACAAAGACGTACCAGACGACTGACTTGGGGTCTCTTCAGGGGTTGTCGAGCGAAGTCCTGACGCAAGGTGTCAAGAAGGGCGAAGCATTGAACGCGACGGAGCTCACTGCAAGCGCCTCCGCTATTTCCGTTCCGAGCGGCATGGACGCGGTGACCGTGACGTTGACCGGAACAAATGCATTAGCCGGCTATCTCCAGCCCGGCGCAAGAGTTGATGTCTATGCCAACATCACCAAGGTCTCGACCAACAGCGGACTGACCTCGACACTTCCGCTGCCCTGCACGGAGCTGGCGATGGCGAACATTCAGGTCCTGGACGTCCAGAGCACTGTTCCGTCCTATGCCGGGCACAAGAGCGTTGCTGGTCGGACGATCCCTGCTTCCGAGACGCTGCTTCTCGCCATGAACCCGGGTCAGGCGAGGAACGCGCAGTTCCTCGGCCAGAACGAGACCCTGTCGGTGGTGCAAACGCAGCAGGACGCGAATCCTCCGCCGTTGCAGCAGTGCATCGGCACCGACCAGACGGCGACCGCGCCATGATCGGTCGTCGGATTCTCGTCATCAGCCGGTCGCCCGCACTGAGTCGGGCCATTCAGGCGTCCCTGGGTCAGGGCTACGAGGTCGTGACCAGCGCCAACGTCGGTGATGTGGCCTCCGAAGTGCAGGAACTCGGTCCATTCGACGTGCTCGTTGCCGGACCGGTGTTCGACAGTCATTCCGGCATGGTCCGTCTGGCCGCGCTGCGAGCCGCTGGAGCCATTCCCGCCGTGGTGCTGGCGCTGGGACCCAAGCCCAGGTCCACCCTGGGGGACATTGTGCGGGCCGGTGCCGTTGACCTGGTGGAGTACCCGACGAGTAAGCGCCAGCTCGCCGCTGCCCTGAAGCGCGCGTTCGACATCGCCGATGAGTCGGCCGCCACTGCAGACCCGACACTTCCAGTCGTGGCGCAGAGTTCCGCCATCGACCGGCCTCGGTTCGCCGAAGTCTTCACGGTCGCATCGTCCAGCGGCGGGTGTGGAAAGACCTTCTACGCCACCAACCTGGCTTGCTACCTGGCGGCGCAGACAAAGAAGCGCGTCTGCCTGGTCGATCTGGACCTGCAGTTCGGCGAGGTATCGACGGCACTGCACCTGCGGCCGAAATTCACGATCTCGAACCTGCTTTCCCGCGAAGACGTCGACGACGACGACCTCGACGAGCACGTAGAGGAATATCTCGAAGAGCACGAGCTCGGGTTCTCGGTCCTTGCCGCGCCATTCAGTCCGGCGGATGCCGACATGATCGCGCCGAAGGATGTTTACAAGGTGATGGGCGCGTTACGCCGGCATTTCGACTACATCGTTGTCGATACTCCGGCGCAGCTCTCGGAAATCGTGCTGGCGGCCTTCGACCACTCGACCCGGGTCCTGTGCATGGTGACGCTCGATCTCCCCAGTATCCGGAACATGCGGGTATTCCTGAGCACCCTCGAGAAGCTCCGCATCAACAGCCAGACCATCGGGGTTGTCCTGAACAAGGTCGAAGAAGACATCGGTATCGACATCAACGATGTGCAGGAAGTCTTGGATGACAAGATCGTCTCGATCCTTCCCTATTCACGCGAAGTGATGAAATCGATCAACAAAGGAAAGCCTGCGCTCGTCTCGGCGGCCAACTCGGACATCGGGAAAAAGCTGGCCGGTGGGATGCACCAGTTCCTCTCGGACGAAGTCCTGACGCTGGAAGGCGCATCGGAGACGGCGGAGGCCACCGACGCTCGTGGGTTCTGGCGCCGCAAGAAGAAGGCGGGTACTGACAAAGTGCCTGAGTTCGAGACGGCCTGATCCGGATGAATCTGTCAGAAAAGCTCGCTGCGGCGGAGGGCCCGGCTTCGCCGTCGCCCCACCCGCAACCGTTGGCGGGGGAGGGACCTCCCCAGCGAAACCCCCGCGAGGGGGACCCGGGGCCACCAGGCGGCATTGAGCGGAGGGTGGCCAGCAATGGACCGGCCCCTGGCGCCAAGGGGAATCCGATGCGGCGGGCATCCGATCGCACCGCCCTCGATTCGGCGTGGAAGCAGTCCAAGCAGAAGGTCCAGGCCAAGGTGCTTGCCGAGATCGCCCCGAAGGCGGCGGACCTCTCGCCCGACGAGTTGCGTGAGAAAGTCCGGTCCAGCGTCAACGAGATTCTGGAACGCGAAGACATAGGGATCTCCCCCATTGAACGGCAGCGCTTCGTCGAGGAGATGCTCGAGGACGCTCTCGGCTACGGGCCACTTGAGGCGCTCCTGGCCGACACCACTATTTCCGAGGTCATGTGCAACAAGTACGACGAGGTCTGGATTGAGCGCAAGGGAAGGCTCGAGCGGAGCGAGATCGTCTTCAATTCCCCGCAGCAGTACCGCCGGATCATCGACCGGATGGTGCACGGGGTCGGGCGCCGTGTCGACGAGTCATCGCCAATGGTGGATGCGAGGCTCGCCGATGGTTCCCGTATCAATGCCATTGTGCCACCGCTGGCGTTGCACGGACCCGTCCTCACCATCCGAAAATTCCCGGAACGGGCCTTTCTCATGGAGGATCTCATCAAAATGGGGTCGCTCAGCATGGACGCCGCGGTGTTCCTGGAAGCCCTGGTGCGCGGAAAGATCAGCATGGTCGTGGTGGGAGGTACGGGCACCGGAAAGACGACCATGCTGAATGTACTCTCCAACTACATTCCCGACGGCGAGCGACTGATCACCATTGAGGAGTCCGCCGAACTGCAGATTCAGGGCGAACACGTCGTGACACTCGAGACGCGACCATCGAACGCTGAAGGATCGGGCGAAGTCAGGATTCGCGACCTCGTCCGCAACTCCCTCCGCATGCGACCTGACCGCATCATCGTGGGAGAGTGCCGCGGTTCGGAGACGCTGGACATGCTGCAGGCCATGAACACGGGTCACGCCGGGTCCATGACGACGGTGCACGCCAATACCCCCCGCGAGCTTCTTGGGCGTCTCGAAACGATGGTCATGATGGGTGGTGTCGAGCTGCCGCAACGAGCCATCCGGGAGCAGATCGTGATGGCGGTGGGCTGTCTGGTGCAGCTGCGGCGAACCCCTGCCGGACCCCGCGTGGTGCACTCCATCACGGAGATCCAAGGGATGGAAGGCGACACCGTTCTCATGCAGGACATCTTTCACCGAGTGGACATGGACGAAGGAATGGGTCGCCTGGTCCCCACTGGTCTGCGCCCCAAAATCCTGGAGGAACTGTCGCTCAACGGCGTCGAGGTCCCGTCGCAACTCTTCCGCAACGACGGCGATGCGTCTTCGGGCGCGGCGGGACGATCTTCTGGCCGGCATCACCGCCCGGCCCGGCCGGGGCGTGCGGTCGAGCCACCGTCCGAGGAACTGTACGAAATGCTGGCGCGTCGACGCGACGGCGGGAAGTGAGCCTGATGGTGCTGGCTGCAGGCATGAGTACAAACGGAACGGCGCTTGTGGCGGCGATCCTTGTGGGTGCGGGACTTGCACTCGTCGTCATCGGAGTGATCATGCGAGTGCGCACGAAACAGCGCACGCTGGCACAGATCCTCGACGACACCATCGGCGCGTCAGAAGTCCCCGTCGAAGTGATCTCCGAGTCCCCTGAGCACGGAGAGCTTTCCGCGCTGACGGTCCGCATCGCCGGGATCTTCGGGCGGATAGACACGCATGGCGCGTTGGAGCAGCGGTTGGAGCGAGCGGCCATACCGCTGCGGTCGGGGGAGTACCTCGTCATCACTTCCGCCATTGCCGTTGCTCTGGCGGTCATCGTCGGAGTCGTGACGAAGTCACCGATCGGGTCGGTCATCGCCATCGCCCTGGTGGCGGGAATTGCTTGGTACCTTCCCTCGCGGCGGGCGGCGAAGCGGATCAAGAAGATGCAGGAGCAACTGCCCGACGCCTTGGCTCTGATGTCGGCTTCCGTGGAGGGCGGGCAGACGTTCCAGCGATCCATCGACATGTACCGGCGTGATGCAAAAGCGCCGCTTTCGGAAGAGCTCGATCGGGTAATGGCCGAAGTGGCAGTCGGATCCGACCTGGTGGTCGCACTGGAGAACATGGCTGAACGCTCTGGTGTCGAAGATCTCACTTGGGCGGTCGAGGCGGTGCGCATTCAACAGTCCACCGGTGGGCGCCTGGCCCCCATCCTCCATACGCTGGCCGACTTCATGCGAACCCGGCAGGAGGTCCGGCGCGAGGTGCAGACGCTTTCGGCTGAAGGGCGGATGTCGGGGTACGTCCTGTTTGCCATCCCGCTCTTCTTGGTGTTCGCGCTCGAAGCGAAGGACCCCAGCTACCTCGATCCCATGTTGCACGGTGCCGGACTCATCGTGCTCATCTTTACGGCGGGACTGATGGCACTCGGGTTCTGGATCGTGCGCCGCATGGTCAATATCAAGATCTGAATCGGGACTTCCATGCACGCGACATACATCGTTCCCTTGGTCGGCATCACGTTGATGATGATGGGGCTGTGCGGTGTCGGCGTCGCGGCCTGGCGTTCGCACAAGGTCTCCAGTCGGCTGGAATTCATTCGTTCCTTGGGGACCGACGCCGAGCTCTTCACGGAATCGTCACCCGTGATTGAGCGGGTCCAGACCCCGTTGCTCACTCGCATCTTCGGACCAGCCGCACGGACATTCAAGAACGTTCTGTCTCGGCTCTACCCGTCCAGCGAGGTCGATCGGGTGCATGCCGATCTGCTCAAGGCCGGCCTGACCGGAACGATCCGGGCCGAGGAGTTCGTCGCCGTACAGGTGGGATCGGCCATGCTCGGGTTCGGTCTCGGCCTCGTCGCCCTGGTGAGCGGCGCCGTCAGCCTGAAGATGGGTCTGATGTTCTTGTTCGTTCTTCCCATGCTCGGTGGGCTGGCGCCCAGTTGGTGGCTGCGCTCCCGCATCAAGACCCGGCGCCTGTCCGTGCAAAACGATCTTCCCGACCTCCTCGATCTCATGTGCATTTCCGTGGCAGCGGGACTCGGCCTGGAACAAGCGATGCAGGTGTCCTGTGCGCGGTTCGAGTCGCCGGTCTGCCATGAGTTACGCCTGACCTTGCGAGAGATGGAGCTTGGACTCTCGCGGCATGACGCGCTTGAGAACATGAAGCTTCGTACCGACATAGACGACCTTGTCACCTTCGCGGTGGTGCTCTCACAAGCCGACGCGCTCGGCCTGCCGATCGGTCGTGTACTGCAGGCGCAAGCGGACGAAATGCGAGACAAGCGCCGTCAGCGAGCACGGGAGAGGGCGGCCAAGGTGCCCGTCAAGATCCTCTTTCCGCTCGCCGTTTGCTTCTTGCCGGCGATCCTCATCATTGTGATCGGTCCCATCGTCGGCCCGATCAAGCACGCCTTCCACTGAGGCCGATTCAACGCTCTCGGCGAATTGTTTTTTGTCTGAGGTCCGCACCCCGTCGGCAACAGAGATGCGACTGTCGTTTGACCCCCATTGCATACAATGACCTGGGAGTTTCCGTCGCGTTGCGGTGGAAATGGAGCCACATCGCAACGTAGGCCGATGTGGGATGAGGGGGAAGAATGGCAAACACAGCCTCGATCCTGCGGCTGACGGCGCAACCGTCGCCGGCCGTTGAGGTTCGAAGCGGATCCGAGTGGACCTTCTACACGCATGTCTCCGTGTCCGGGCCTTCGGTCTGTACCACCGTGCATCGTGGCGAGAGCCTGCGGGGAGCCCGGGCAACACTCACGCGAGACGACCCCCCGATCGGCCGGGACGACCGGTACGAAGACCCTCGGGTCTCGACGCAGTCGCGCCAGGAAGATCGACAGTGGGGGCCGTGGTCGCTGACCCAGCGGGAACTCGAAGTGCTGCAGCTGCTCGCCGAGGGTGCAACGAACGGCGAGATCTCGCAGAGGCTCTACATCAGTCCCAAGACGACCAAGAATCACCTGGCCGCCATCTTCCAGAAGCTGGACGTCACGAACCGCACACACGCGCTCGTACGTGCTGTCGTCATGGGCCTTGTCACCATTGAGTAGCGAATGGTGGACAAGTCCGATTGGTCCGATTTGACCATAGAGTTCTTTCCGGGAATCACCCAGAATGAAGAGCCGGACGAAGCAAGGTTTTCAATGATCGTCGGAACGATGCGATCGCACATGAGAGAACGGTGAAGTCCGTCTCCGCATGATTTCCCTGAGGGAATATTCCCCCTTCCCCATGGGATGACGAGTGGGCTGGGTCGGAATGTTCTGACCCAGCCCACTGTCGCGTCCGGCCTTCTCGTGGCGATGTGAGATGTCATTGCCCTGTGAAGGATGCCTGCAATCAGCTTGCAACCAATATCCAATTCATAGGGTCAAAAAGTCCTATGGACCTTGTTCATTCGGTATTGGATGCTGTAAGGGGACCTTCGCCGCCAAAGGGTGTGCGAGGGATGACGAGGGGAGTTACACGATGGTGTCAATGTTCATGAACGCTCTTGTTGCAGTAAGGGCGGCGGGGGCGTCAGTGGCGACACGGACTCGCTCCGAGCGCGGTGCCTCCATGGTGGAGTACGCGCTGCTGGTCGGTCTGATCGCCGTGGTCGCCGTGCTGGCTGTCACGTTCCTCGGCAACGGCATCTCGGGCCTCTTCAGCCACGCCGGCAACTCCATCAACAACGTCAACACGGGCAGCTAGTTCCTTCGCCCGCCTGTTGGCCGGGTGAAGAGAAAACCTTTCTGCCGTCCCGGCAGTTTGGTCCATCGACAACACGCATGGAGGGGCCGGATCGTGAGATCCGGCCCCTCCGGCGCGTGGTGCCCTGGTGGCGGAGGGGAGAACGACTCCTGAGCCATCTGACTCAGAGGAAGGTGTCGGGGCCGAGTCGGAACGGCGCCCGGCGCCCGGCGCCCGGGCCCACCCTCACCTCCTGCCAGGCAGTGGGAAGATGGGGAGTCTCCGACCTGGCAGTGGTCTGGGGCCCTCGGCACGAGACTGGGTCGGGGACCCTCAGCTGGATTTCATCTGCGGTTCACATAACTGATACGGCAGCGAAATAGGGTCCGAAGAGACTGACCACCGCACAGCTGGTGTGGGACGTCGTGTCCACAAGAAGTCGGGACCCCCCCGCCCCGGCAACTTGACCACGAACACGAAGGGGAACACAGGAGAATCCATGAGCTACCAGGCCGAGTACATCTGGATCGACGGGACGGAGCCCACCCCGCTGCTCCGCAGCAAAACCAGGATCGTCGAGGAGGGCAAGGACCCCGGGATCTGGGGTTTCGACGGCTCGAGCACGAATCAGGCCGAAGGCAGCGACTCCGACTGTGTCCTTCAGCCGGTCTTTGTGTGCCCCGACCCCTTGCGGGCGGAGGGAGACAAGCTCGTCATGTGCGAGGTCCTGCACCCCGACATGACGCCGCACAGCACGAACACGCGACGGAAGTCCGCCGAGCTGGCCGAGAAGTATGCGGACCAGGAGCCCTGGTTCGGGATCGAGCAGGAGTACACCTTCTTCCAGTACGGGCGTCCCTTGGGTTGGCCCGAAGCGGGGTTCCCTGCCCCTCAGGGCCCGTACTACTGCGGGGTGGGTGGCGACAAGATGCCCGGCCGCGAGATCGTCGAGCGTCACACCGCGGCCTGCTTGAAGGCCGGGCTCGGGATCGAGGGCACCAATGCCGAGGTCATGATGGGCCAGTGGGAGTTCCAGATCGGGGTCCTGCCGCCGCCGCTCATCGGTGACCAGTTGTGGACGGCGCGGTGGTTGCTCTTCCGTATCGCCGAGGATTTCGACGTCTTCGCCACCCTGGAGCCCAAGCCGGTGCTCGGCGACTGGAACGGTGCCGGAGCGCACACGAACTTCTCCACCAAGGCCATGCGGGAGGACGGTGGCTGGGACGCCATCATCGCCGGCTGTGAGGCTCTCGGGAAGCGGGTCGAGGAGCACGTGACCAACTACGGCGTCGGAATCGAGAGCCGCCTGACCGGCGCGCACGAGACGGCGCACTTCACCCAGTTCAGCTACGGCACTTCCGACCGGGGCGCCTCCATCCGCATCCCGTGGGCTGTGGCCAAGAACCAGAAGGGCTGGCTCGAAGACCGTCGCCCGAACGCCAACATGGACCCCTACGTCGTGAGCGGCCTGATGGTCGAGACCGTCTGCGGTGCTGCCGCCGGCGACTGATCCCCTCACCTGATCGGGAACGCCGCTGGTTCCGGGACGCACCACCCGGGGCCGGCGGCGTTTCTCGTTGGAACACCTGTTCGGTGGAGCGGCTGATCGCTGCCGTACGTTTCGAGACCGGCCGGCGGTCCCTTCCGGAGTGGCCGTCACGTCCATGTCGACGGGGCCCTCCACCGGGCCGGTGCGAACCGCTGCATGACCTGTAGCGGCGTCCGGCCTGCGCCGGCCCCGGTGGCTATCCGCCGAGCAGCCCGCCCACCGTCTTGGTCGTTCCGCTGAGAATGCTCTGGACCGGGTTCGTTGGAGTGCTCGACGTCGTCGGAGTGCTCGACGTGGTCGGAGTGCTGGGACCCGAGCTGGAGGTGCCCGAGCGGACATCGCCCAGCCCGGTCGACTGGGTCAGCCCGTCGACGCTGTTGGTGACGCCGCTCGTGACGCCGCTGACCCCGCTCGTGGCTCCACTGACGGCGCTGGTCACGCTGCTGACGACACCGCCCACTGTCTGGCCGACCCCGCCGACGGTCTGCCCGACCCGGCTGGCGACCCCGCCGATGGTCTGGCCGACCCCGCCGATTGTGCCGTTCACGCTGTTGTTCGGGCCACCTGCGGCTTGATCGAGACCACCCGCACTGCCGGCGGTACCCGATGACGACCCGCCCCCGAGCGTGCCACCGACGCCGGTCGGTGAACCGATACCTCCGGACGAGGCACCGGTCACGCCGGTGGGAGCGCCGTTGTGCGGTCCGCCGAGCGAACCGCCGAGCGTGAGGTCCTGGGCGCCCGCCGAGCCCCCGCCACTCAGTCCACCGAGGTGCCCAGACCCCAGAACGAAAGGTGGGGCGGTCAACGCCGAGCCCGGCGCTAATGTGGCCCCGCTCGGTGAGGTTGTGAGGGCGTGCGGTGCGATGAATGCCGCTGCGACGGCGGCGCCGGTCACGGCAACACCTGCCATCGCGTTGCGCATGGCCCCGGCACCACCGCCGCTGTTGTCGTGCTGCACGGTCGCGCCGCGGTGCGCAACTCGGAAGACGGTGCGGCGGATGAGTGCGCCGGTCGCGATGAGGAAGCCCGCGAGCGCTTCCTTCGACTCGGAGACCACCGCAAACTCGCGCTTGAGCGCCTGGCGCGCCCGCCAGAGCAACGTTTCGATCGTCCCGATTTCGACGCCCTCGTGGTCGGCGATCTGTTGGTAGGACCATCCGGAACCTTCACGCATGGCGAGCACGTCTCGGTGGCGCGTGGACAGGCGATTCAGGGCGCGATGCACGAGCTCGCCGTCAACCGCGGCAAGGACGCGCTCTTCGGAGGTCTCTTCACAGACCCCACCAACCGCGTGTTGGGCGGTGAGCGCCAGGTCATCGGTTGGTGTGCTGCGGGAACGGCGCCGCATGACGTCTGTGCAGATGTTGCCGGCGATCACAGTGAGCCAGGGATAGAAGCGCCGCTCGCCGGCGAAGCGCGGCAGTGCCTTCCAGGCGCGGGCGAACGCTTCCTGTGTTGCATCCTCCGCCTCGTGGCGGTCATGCAGCCGGCGGAGGCAGAAGCGGAGGAGTCGTTCGTAGTAACGCGCGTAGAGGATCCCGAACGCTGCGGAGTTGCCCGCCTGACAACGCTCCACGAGTGCGCGGTCGCGATCGAGATCGACGTCGTCAGAGAGGTGTTTCAGTTCTTCTTCGCGGAGCGCCACTGATCCGGTCCCTCCCCCGTTCGTCCTCTGCCATGGAGCGACAGCACAGTATGGCTGTGTTGCATGGGATTTTGAAAGCGCTCGATCCGAAATTATGTGAACAATCGTTGGTCTGATTGTTCAACAGTTGTGAGGATTTCAGCGACTGACAAAGAAACGGCCCGTGCAACCGCGGCTCATTCGAACGGGCCCGCCACCGGGGAAGGAACCGGAAGCTCGGATCCACGCCCGTCGACCGCAAGGTTCGACCCCATCTGACGTTTTCCCCCGTGAGGAAAAGAACAGATCCAGGGGTGGGGTGGCCCCGTCGCGGGCCTGAGGGGCCACCTCGCCCGCATGGGCAGCGCCCCGGGCCCAGCGGGCTCGGACGTCCGGGGAAGGAGGCCGGGCGGCGGGGCGTAGGATGCCGACGGGCTGCGTGCGGGTCTGTGGTTGAAAGTCGAGGCCAGTCGCAGGCAAAACGACCCACGTAAGGCGACTTGTGGTCGCTGAGCATGGTGCGGCTTAGAGGTAAGCCCTGCCCGCTGCGTCCCCGGTTGTCGGGGGCGGGCGGAGACGAGGCGATGCGCGCCAAGACGGTGCCGTTGGGTGTGGCGGCTCGCCGCTCCACCGCCGGGACCGGCGCGTCACCCTTGCGGCAGGCGAGTGTGGGGTCAAAGACCAGGTCAGCCGCACGCAGCCCCAAATCACCGCCAGGGCCCGGCGGCGGCTCCGAGCCCTCCCCGGCCGGTAGGATCGTGGCCTCATGAGCGTGTTCACCAAGGTTCTGCGCGCCGGCGAGGGCAAGAAGGTCAGAAGGCTGGCTGAGCTGGTCCCTCTGATCGGCGACCTCGAGCCCGAGATGCAGGGCCTCAGCGATGAAGCCCTGACGCACAAGACCGTGGAGTTCAGGGAGCGCCTGGACCAGGGCGAAACTCTCGACGACCTGCTCATCGAGTCCTACGCGGTGGTACGGGAGGCGGCCTGGCGGGTGCTGGGCCAACGCCACTTCGACGTGCAGCTCATGGGGGGCATGGCCCTTCATTTCGGGTGGATCGCCGAAATGAAGACCGGCGAGGGCAAGACCCTCGTCTCCACGCTGCCGGCCTACCTCAACGCCCTCGACGGCGAGGGCGTGCACATGGTGACGGTCAACGAGTACCTGGCCACCCGTGACTCCGAGTGGATGGGCCGGTTGCATCGCTGGCTCGGCCTGACGGTGGGCCGGATCGGGGCGGACATAGAGGACGACTTCGTGAAGCGGCGGGCGTACGCGGCGGACATCACCTACGGCACGAACAACGAGTTCGGCTTCGATTACCTGCGCGACAACATGAAGCGTTCCCGGGAGGTCATGGCCCAGCGCGGCCATTCCTTCGCCATCGTCGACGAGGTCGACTCCATCCTCATTGACGAGGCCCGCACGCCACTCATCATTTCGGGCCCAGCCGACGAAGCGGCGCAGCTCTACTACCAATTCGCCTCCATAGCCCGCACGCTCACGCGGGACGTCGACTACGAGGTCGACGAGGAGAAGAAGACGGTCGTCCCACTCGAAGCCGGTATCGAGAAGGTGGAACAGGCGGTCGGGGTCGAGAACATCTATGACGCCGTATCGGTCAACTATGTCCATCAGCTGACCAAGGCGCTCACGGCCAAGGACCTCTACAAGCGGGACAAGGACTACCTCGTGCAGAACGGCGAGGTGAAGATCGTCGACGAGTTCACCGGGCGCACGCTCGATGGTCGGCGGTGGTCCGATGGTCTCCACCAGGCCGTCGAGGCCAAGGAGCGCGTGGCCATCAAGGAGGAGAACCACACCTGGGCCACCGTGACCCTGCAGAACTACTTCCGCCTGTACGACAAGTTGTCCGGCATGACCGGAACCGCCGAGACCGAGGCCGGCGAGTTCGCCGCCACCTACGGGCTGCCCGTGGTGCCCATCCCGACCAACAAGGACATGCTGCGTCTGGACGAGCCCGACCTCGTGTTCAAGTCCGAGGAGGCCAAGTTCAACGCAGTGGTCGACGACATCGTCGAGCGCAACGAGCGGGGCCAGCCCATGCTGATCGGCACCGCCTCGGTGGCCAAATCGGAGCTCCTGTCGCGCCTGTTGGAGAAGCGCGGTGTGACCCACAACGTGCTCAACGCCAAGCAGCATTTCCGGGAGGCCGAGATCGTGGCCCAGGCCGGCCGCCGTGGCGCGGTCACGGTCGCCACGAACATGGCCGGCCGCGGCGTGGACATCATCCTCGGCGGCAACCCGGAATTGCTGGCCCAGCACGAACTGGCCGCCGAGGGCGTCGACATCGAGAGCGACGAGGGTGTGGCCGAGCTCGAAAGCAGGCAAGCTGCGATCGAGGCCCGGTGCCGGGCCGAGGGCGAGGAGGTGCGAAAGCTGGGCGGCCTGTACGTGCTGGGCAGTGAGCGCCACGAGAGCCGACGCATCGACAACCAGCTCCGGGGCCGGTCCGGTCGTCAGGGCGACCCGGGGGAAAGCCGCTTCTACCTCAGTCTCGACGACGAGCTGCTGCGCCTGTTCGCCACCGGCGCCATGAGCTGGGTGATGGGGCGCACCCTGCCCGACGACGTGCCGATCGAGTCGAAAACAGTGGCCAAGGCCATTGAGCGGGCGCAGAACACCGTCGAGGCCCGCAACGCCGAACAGCGGAAGGACGCGCTCAAGTACGACGAAGTGATGGACCAACAGCGCAAGGTCATCTATGAGCGCCGGCTGCAGATCATCGACGGCGACGATCTCGAGGAGCACACCGAGGACCTCCTGGCAGGCGCCGCGGAGAAGCTGGTGGCCGAGCACTGCCCGACCGAGTTCGAAGAAGACTGGGACCTCAAGGGACTGGTCGACTCGCTGACGCAGTTCTACCCGACGAAGTTCGCTGTGGCCGACCTCGAGCAGGCCGCCACGACGGAGGACCTCGTCGAGTCCATCGTGGAAGAGGCCCTCGACTACTACGAGAAGCACGGCGAGGCGATGCCGGGTGGCGCCGAGACCATGCGTCAGATTGAGCGCGACGTCTACCTGCAGATCATGGACGCCCGTTGGCGCGACCACCTGGCGGAGATGGACAACCTCAAGGACGGCATCCACTTGCGCTGGACCGTCCAGGCCGACCCTCTCAACGCCTGGCAGCAGGAGGGGTACTCCATGTTCGGCCAGCTCATGGAGGTGATCGACAACGACTACCTCCGCTACATCCTCCACGTCGAGGCGGTGCAGCAGCCGGCGGCCGAGCCCGACCTGGACAAGGCGGTCTACGCCGCGGCGGAGGACCCCGTGGCCGAAACCGGTGCGCTGGCCTCGGCGTTGCAGGCCGAACAGGGTGCGAGTATGCCGACGCAAACGTCGGTGCTGACCCGCCCCGGTGACGCCGCGGGCGATGGCAACGGTCGAGCCGGAGGTGGCAAGGCGCAGATCAAGAGGCCCAACGCGCCCGACCCCGAGGCGTTAGTGCCCATCGTCAAGGAGCAACACGAGAAGGTCGGCCGCAACGATCCCTGCTGGTGCGGGAGCGGCAAGAAGTTCAAGTTCTGCCATGGCGCGGCCTGACGGGCCGGCGGCCGATCTCCCCCGCGACTTCTCATCTGAGCTCGCAGCGCTAGGGGAGCGGCTGGCCGAGGCCGAGCGCTATCTCGGACGCGAGAAGCTCGAGGTGCGACGGGACGAGCTCGAGGCCGAGGTGGCCCGACCCGATCTGTGGGACGACGCCGACAATGCGCGGGCGGTGACCAAGGAGCTGGGAAGGGTCTCCGCCGATCTGGAGCAACTCGAGACGCTGCGCGGTGGGCTCGACGACGCGCAGGCATTGCTCGAGCTCACCGAGGAGTCCGCCGCTGACGGCACCGGGGACGCCGCGCTCGACGCCGAGTTTGTCGAGACGGTCGATGCACTGGGCACGCGTCTCGGGGCCCTGGAACTCCAGTCGCTGTTCTCGGGCGAGTACGACGAGTTCGACGCCGTGTGCGAAGTACACGCCGGCGCGGGCGGGACCGACGCGCAGGACTGGACCGAGGTGCTGCTGCGCATGTACCAGCGTTGGGCCGAGCGACGCGGCTTCACGGTCGAGGTCGATGAGGCCACCGAGGGCCAGGAGGCCGGCCTGTTGTCGGCCACCTTCATTGTGCACGGCCGGTTCGCCTACGGCTTGCTGGCGACCGAGCGTGGCGTGCACCGCCTGGTCCGGATGTCCCCCTTCGACTCGCAGCACCGCCGCCAGACCAGCTTCGCCTCCATGGACGTCACCCCGTTCCTCGAAGACGTGTCCTCCGAGGTGGAGATCGACGAGAAAGACCTGCGTATCGACACATATCGCTCGTCTGGAGCGGGAGGCCAGCACGTCAACAAGACGGACTCTGCGGTGCGGCTGACCCACCTCCCGACGGGGCTGGTGGTCTCCTGTCAGAACGAGCGCAGCCAGCATCAGAACAAGGCCAAGGCGCTGCAGATCCTCGGTGCCAAGCTGGCCGACCGTGCGCGCATGGAACGTCGGGCCGAGCTCGACGCGCTGAGCGGCGACCGGGTCGACAACGCGTGGGGCAACCAGATCCGTTCCTACGTCATGGCGCCGTACCAACTCGTCAAGGATCTCCGCACCAACTACGAGACGGGCAACGTCGACGCGGTGCTCGACGGCGACCTCGATGCGTTCATGGAAGCGGAGCTCCACCGCCAGCGCGAAAGCAGTTCGTAAGCGCAGCAGTCGGGCGTCCACCCTGTTGCACCGGTGACGAGGGCGAGCGGGTGGCGACCTGCGGGCGCGGTGTCACGACAGGACTCGCCGTGTTGTTGGGCGCGACGGGCACGCCGATGTGCGGCGTGCCACCGGCGTGGTGATCCGGCTGCCGGCGCGTCGGCGCGTGATCGCCGGTCGCCGCTGCTGGCAGGTCGCAGATTGCGTGCCGCGTGCGGCGGGGAGCGCGAAAGCTGCGACGGCAGCTGGGAGCAGCGCGATCCGTGTGTCCGGACCGTACTGCGGCCGTCCGCCTCGGCGGAATACCGCGACGCGTCGGAGACCGAGATGACCCTCGTGACCTGCCGCAACGCCGATTCCCACCCCGAGCCGCCGCCCGACGGTGGCGGGTGTGCCGGTCGTCCAGCCCTCAGGTGCGGAGGGCGGGCCGGTCCTCATCTGCTGCACCCGTTCACTGCTCGGCTGCGCGAATGCGGGGTGCCCGTCATCGGGATCGGGGGGATGGTGCGGTGGTCGAATTCGGGAGCCGACGTCGGCGCGCCGCGATGGATGGGAGCAGACGCGTCGGGCGCGGGCTCTTCACGAGGTCTTCTGGACCGCAGGACGCTGTGACCTGCGCCGGAGCTGATGACCCGAAACGGCGAGGCAGAGTCGTTAGGATTACGGAGTGCCCCGCCTGCGTCAGCTGGGGCGACAACTCTCCTGCCGATGATCCGATTCGAAAACGTCACCAAGACCTATAAGGGATCAACCGTCGCGTTGCGCGACATCACCGTTGATATCGACAAGGGCGAGTTCGTCTTCCTCGTCGGTGCGTCGGGATCCGGCAAGACCACCTTCATCCGCCTCCTTCTGCGCGAGGAGTTGCCCGATACGGGCCAGATCCTCGAGGCCGGCCGCAATATTGTGGAGCTGCCGAAATGGCGGGTGCCGTACCTGCGTCGCAACATCGGCTGTGTCTTCCAGGATTTCCGCCTTTTGCCGAACAAGAGCGTGTTCGAGAACGTGGCCTTCGCCCTCGAGGTGATCGGTCGACCCCGTCATGTCGTGGCCAACCAGGTGCCCCAGGTGCTCGATCTGGTGGGTCTGGCCAATAAGCGGGACAACCTGCCCGGCGAGCTCTCGGGTGGCGAGCAGCAGCGTGTCGCCGTGGCCCGCGCCTTCGTCAACCGGCCCCTCATTCTGCTGGCGGACGAGCCCACGGGAAACCTCGACCCCCAGACGAGCCAGGGCATCATGCAGCTGCTCGACCGCATCAACCGGACCGGCACGACCGTGGTGGTGGCCACGCACGACGAGGTCCTGGTGGACAAAATGCGACGCCGCGTCATTGAACTGAGCAACGGTCGCATGGTGCGCGACCAGGCGCGCGGTGTCTACGGGTTCGACGGTTCGGGTCAAGGGCAGGAGGCCGTCTAGTGGCGGCCGGAGGCGTGGTCTGACGTGGCAGTCTCAGTCGACTACGTCGTCCGTGAAACGGCGTCGAACCTGTGGCGCAACCGCCTCATGACCGTGGCCGCCGTCCTGACCGTCGCCGTCTCGCTCTCGCTCGTGGGCGCCGCGTTGTTGCTCCGCCAAGGTTCGGCCAACGCCACCGGCACGCTGGAGCGGGGCACCCAGGTGACGGTCTGGATGGAACCCAACGCCAATGCGCAGGAGATCTCCGCCGTCGGCACCGAGTTGTCGCAGCTGAACTACGTCCGGCAGCCGTGCGTCTACTGGAACAAGGCACGGAACTTCGCCGAGGCTCGCCGGCTGCTCCCCTCGGACGTCTTCCAGGCCACCACCGAGGCGGAGATGCCGACCTCGTACTGGTGCACTCCTGTTGCACTGACCGACGCGGCCCAGGTGGTCCACACCTTCACAGGCACGGCGGGCGTCCTGTCGGTGACCGAGCCGCAGCAGACCATCCACAACGAGGAGACGGTCATCAACGTCTCGAAATGGGTCTGTCTGGCCATCGCCATCGTCCTGATCATTTCGGCGGCAGTCCTGATCCTCAACACCATTCGCATGGCCATCTTCGCCCGACGGCGGGAGGTCTCGGTGATGAAGCTGGTCGGCGCCACCAACTGGTTCATCCGCATCCCGTTCATGTCCGAGGGACTCTTGCAGGGCCTGATCGGGTCGCTCCTGGCCGCCGTCGTCGTCTACTTCGTGTACCTCTTCATCAACCACGAGGGCGGTGGGCGCACGACCAGCAACATCTTCACCGCCATGCACATGTCAGGGTCAGAGGTACTGCTGACCAACGTTGTCGTGGTCATTGTCGGCATGGCGATCGGTTCCATCGGGTCCGCGATCGCGATCCGACGCTTCCTCGACGTCTGACGGTGTGACGAGCCGGCGGGACGGAGCCGCGGCCGGCTCGAAGCCGGATCTGTCGCAGTCCCGTTTCTTCTGCAACAACGCCCGCAAGGGATCGCTGGTCTGCGGCATCCTGGCCTTCGTCGCGCTGGTGATCGGTGCGGGCTTCGCCGAAATCAGCTCGAACGGGTCGCCGACCTCGCTCGAGACGGCGGTCGTGCGCTACATCGTCCTGGGCTCGCTCGTCATCGGCGTGACGCTCTACGTCATCGGCGGTCGCCTGCTGCGCAGCGGGCAGAGCTAGGGCACGACCGGCCCTCAGTTCCAGACGTTCACGATCCTGACCGTGTCGAACGGGCTCGTGGCGTTCTCCTTGGCCTGACACTCGGTCGACCAGCCGTGCGCGGTCTTGTCGGGGGTGTGGCAATCGGCCTCAGAGCCGGCCGTGCTGGGTGTCGGGCAGGCGAACGGCCCGCGCCCGTTCCAGGCTGCGTTGACGAGCACGCATACCTCTCCGTTCTGGAGCCGCATGGCCCACACGCGCGTCTGTGATGCCGTGGTCGACGCTTTGGGCAACGCTCCGACCGAGAAACGGATGATGTCGATGACGGTCGGATCGGGCACACAGAGCAGCGGCCCCGTGGTGGCGAGGGGAGGGGCGAAGCAGGGGTCGTAGGACACGTGAGCGGGCTCTGCGGTGCACCGGTATGAGGCCGCACCGGCCACGCCCGGACTGGTGCAGTGGCCGGACACCTGCTGCGTCACCTGGAGTCCCGGGGCGATCGCGCCCTTGGCGGTGAACGGGTAGAACGTCACTTCCTTCGACGCCGGGAGCGACGTCGTGGTCGTCGGGGCCGAGGTCGACGCGGAGCGGCCCGCCGTCGTCGACGTGGAGGTCTTGTGCGCCCCGGCGGCGCCGCTCTGGTGCGGGGACGGCGCGCTGGATTTCGCGCACGCCGACAGGCCCACGGCCACCACGGTCAACGAGGTCAACGCGGCCAGGCGCCGGAGGCGGAAGTTCGGATGCATCGCCGCATGCTGGCACAGGCACAAGGGATGAAGCGACGCGGCACCCTGGCCATCTGGGCCAGACTGAGGAGGTGGGGAGTTCCGGCGACAAGCCCAGGAAGCAAAAGCGGCGCTTGTCCAAGGTGCCAAAGTACGAGGAGCCCAACACGCTGCCGGCCACGGGGCTGACCGGGAGTTCGGGAGGCGTGTACGGCTCGCGCTACGGGCACTCGGCCGACCACCATCCGCAGGACAAACCACCGGGACGCTTCGGTGCGTTCGTTCTCCGCTGTCTGGGGATGAAGCCGAAGGCCTAGGGGCCACCTGCGGGACGGAGCAATTCCGGTCCGGTGAGGTTCGCAGCAAGGTTCGCGCCAAGGAGAGCCCATCACGCTGGTGCACGCCCCCGCATGGAGGGCATGCACGAAAGCGAGGATGCAGATGGCCAACACCACCACGATCACCGGGAACCTGACCCGTGAGCCCGAGATCCGCTACACGCGCGAGGGGCAGGCGACGGCGCAGCTCGGCGTTGCCGTGAACCGCCGGTGGCAGGACCGCATGACCCAGGAGTGGCAGGAGTCGACGTCCTTCTTCGACGTCATCTGCTGGCGCGATCTGGCCGAGAACGTGGCGCTGAGCCTGACCAAGGGCATGCGGGTCGTCGTGACCGGCCGACTCGAGCACCGCACCTGGGAGACCGAGGAGGGCGAGCACCGGTCCAAGGTCGAGATCACCGCGGACGAAGTGGGTGCCAGCCTCCGTTTCGCCACGGCCGACGTCCACAAAGTGGAGCGCCGGGGGTCAGCCTCTCCCGACGGCGCTGAAGCCGAAGGGGTCGAGGCGTTGGCGCTCGAGGCCTGAGTGGTGCCGTGGCTGATCACCACGCCACCGTGGCCGGCTCTGGCGGTGCATGTTGCCGGGGCCACTGCGCATGTTGTGGTCGATCCCGTTGCCGCCGTGCTGGGAGCGACGGCAGTCGTGGTCACCTGTGCTGGTCTGCTGCTGCTGGTTCGGGCCCGGGTTCGCCCTCGGCCTCGTAGGTCAGCGAGAGTGAGTTGACGCAGTAGCGCCGCCCGGTGTCGGTGGGCCCATCGGGGAAGACGTGCCCCAGATGGCCACCGCACCGGGCGCACAGGATTTCAGTGCGCGCCATGACGAAGCCGCGCTCTTTGTGTTCCAGAACCGTCCCTGCGGCGCGGGCCCGGTCGAAGCTGGGCCAGCCGGTGCCGGACTCGAACTTGGCGTCGGTGTCGAAGAGCTCGGCTCCGCAGCCGGCGCAGCGGAAGACCCCGTGGCCGTCCACGTGCAGCAGATCTCCCGACCAGGCCGGCTCGGTACCGGCCCGTCGCAGGACGGCATAGCGGTCAGCCGGGAGCTGCGCCCTCCACTCCTCTTCGCTCTTGGAGACCTCGAATGTCGCTTCGGCATCACTGGATTTGCGCTTGAACACCTTGGACCTTTCTCTGCAATGGGAGTGCCGCGTTCCTGGTCAGGAGCATTTGTCCTGCCCACGGCGGAAGTTGTCCTCGCCCTTGACAATTCTTTGACAACTCGGGGAGGATCACTTCCGCCCGGCGTCCGAAGGCCGCCGAGCGGGGGATGTAGGGGGCCACGGGCCCGGAGGTTCGAGGGGTGGACACGCAGAAACGGGTCAAGCTCTTCGCCGTTGGCGTGCTCCTCGGCATCAGCATGTTCTTCATCGGCGGTATCGGGGTGGTGCCGGCGCACAGCACTCAGGAGCCGACGGCGGTACTGCAACCATGGCTCCAGAGAACGGTCTGCGACTACCCGGTCGTCGACTGCACGTCACGGGGGTCAGTGGTGACGTCGCCCGCGCCCCGTCACAGCCCGACCTGACGAGGCCACGCCACATTCAGGCGGCCAGTCCTGCCCCGGCGCTACCCATGAGGAACAGGAAGTTGTCGGCGTAGAACCGCCGGCGCACCTCGGCATCGGCCTCACCGAGTGAGGCCTCGAAGCGCTCCAGTGGCTTGCGCCCGCCCTCCACGTGGGGGTAGTCGGACGAGAACAGCACGAGATCGGCGCCCGCCTGCTCCACAATCCAGCCGACGTCCTCGGTCGGATAGGGCGTGAACCGGCATTGGCGGTGCACGTAGTCGCTCGGCCGCAGTGAGAGCCCCTGCAGGCGCTCCTCGTGGCGGTGGAAGGCCTCGAAGGCGGACTCCATCTGGCGCAGCCACGACGGCACCCAGATGGCGCCCTGCTCAATGACGCCGATGCGCAAACCGGGGAACGCCTCGAGCACGCCGTCGAAGATCAGCGTCGCCAGCGTCTGAGCCGGCGGGACCGGGATCCCCATGTAGTCCACGGAGCGGAAGTTCTCCTCGCCTCCGTGGAAGTCGGGCGGGACCGGCTTGCCGTTGACGAAGTAGTTCGGGTCGACGAGGGTCCCGGTGCCCCCGACATGGAAGACGACGGGTATGCCCGCCTCCTCGGCCCGGGCCCACACGCCGAAGAGGTCGGTGTGGCTGGGGGAGTGCCCGGGCGGACAACCCGAGGCGATCAGCAGCGCCGCCGCACCCTGAGCCAGCGCGTCCTCGGCGGCCGCCGTGGCGCGCGCCGGGTCCACCAGCGGGACGTACAGCGACGGCAACAGGCGCGGGTCGGTCGCGCAGAACTCGAGCATGCCCCTGTTGTGGGCGCGGGCTGCGGCGTAGGCCAGGTCGGCGTCGGCGTGCTCCAGGTCGTGCAGGCGCCCGTTGTGGAAGGTGTTGAAGACGAGCTGACTCGAGAACCCGAGGAGGTCGAGGGCTCGCCCACGGTCCTCGGGAATGAAGGATCCGGTGGCGGCGAAGTTCTTGCGCGCCATGATCTCGGCCTCCTCGTCGGCCCGGTACTCCGGTGAGGCGTGCCGGGCCCGCAACCCCTCGAAGGCCGCGACCAGATCGCGCTGCTGGTCGGCGGGATCGCCGGTCTGGCGCAGCTCGTTCCCGCCCGGGTAGCGCAGGACGGGCAGCCGGTCCCGGTAGGCGGCCTCGGCGTGGTCCTGCAGCCAGGTGGGCGTCTCCATGATGTGGGCGTCGGCGTCGTGGACGATCCGGCCCTGGGAGTAGGGCATGTCTTCGTCAGTATTCCAGGTGCAGGCGGCGGCCGGCCCGCCGCCGCACCGCCCTACGATGCCGGCGTGGGCGCGGAGCTGGTCGCGGAGCTGCTGCAGCAGGTGGGACTGCCTGTCGGGCTGGCCGATCGCGTCGGGCTGCTGGGTGACGGACAGCCCTACGCCACGCCCTTCCCCGTAGTGGAATGCGCCGCCTCGGTCCTGGGTTCCATCGGCGCAGCGGCCTCACTCCTGTGGGAGGAGCGCACCGGCGTGGCCCAGCCGGTCAGCGTGGCGCGGGTGCATGCCGGTGCGTCGCTGGTCGGATTCGGGCTCCAACGGCTGGAAGGCGCGGACCTGCCGGCCGCGCCGATGAGCCGGCCGCGCCCGCTCGTCAGGCTGTACCGCTGCCGGGACGGCCGCTGGGTGCACCTGCAGGGCCAGTTCGCCCACCTGGCGGAGCGCACCTGTCGGGTCCTCGGTTGCGATGTGGCCAGCGGCGTCGGCACCGTGGCGGAGCGGGTGGGCCACTGGGAAGCGCCCGCGCTCGAGGACGCCCTGGCCGAAGCCGGCGCCTGCGGCGCCATGGCGCGCACGGCGACGGCGTGGTCGGCCCATCCCCAGGCGGTGGCCGTCGCCCCGCTGGGCCACATCAGCGTCGAGAAGATCGGAGAAAGTGCCCCCGAGGCTCTGTGCGGCACCAGGCGTCCGCTCGAGGGCGTGCGCGTGCTCGATCTCAGCCGGTTGCTGGCCGGACCGACCAACGCCCGGACGCTGGCCGAGCACGGGGCCGAGGTACTGCTGGTCAACTCGGCACGCTTGGAGAACATCCCGCTCTTCGTCATGGACACGAGCCACGGCAAGCGCTCCTGCTGCCTGGAGCTCAATGATCCGGCAGGGGTGGCCACCCTGCGCGAGCTGGCCCGGGGGGCCGACGTGTTCACCCAGGGTTACCGCGGCGGCTCCATGGCACGCCGGGGCTTCGGCCCCGAGGAGCTGGCCGAGCTGCGTCCGGGCATCGTGGTGGTGACGATCAATTGCTACGGGGACGACGGGCCCTGGCACCACCGCCCGGGGTGGGAGCAGATGGCCCAGACCGTCTCGGGCATGGTCATCGGTCAGGGTGGGCCGGATCACCCCGAGCTGGTCCCGGCCGCGGCCTGCGACTACACCACGGGCTACCTCGCCGCGCTCGGCACCATGGCTGCGCTGTGGCGGCGCGCCCACGAAGGTGGCAGCTACCACGTGCGGGCTTCGCTGTGTCAGACCGCCCGCTGGTTCACCGAAGCGCCGGTCACGGTCGGCGAGCCGACCGGGTTCGGCGACCTCGACCCCTATCTCACGACCAGCGACACGCCCTACGGGCGGTTGCACCACCTCGGCCCGGTCGCCGCCCTGCCGGCCACGCCGGCCCGCTGGGAAGTGCCGACCTCGCCGATCGGCACCCATACCCCGGCGTGGCAGGAGTCTGCGGCCTGTATCTGACGACCCGTCAGGTCGGGTGTCCCGGCTTGGCTACGCTCCCCGGCGATGGATCTGCGCGACCGCCCCGAGGACGTGGCGTTCCGCCAGGAGGTCCGGGACTTCCTCCAGGAACATCTGGTGGGCGAATTCGCCGAGCTCGGGGGCCGCGGCGGCTCGGGTGACGAGACCTTCGGCTTCGAGGTGCGTCGGCGCTGGGAGAAGGTGCTGGCCCGGGCCGGCTGGACGTGTCTGGGCTGGCCGGTCGAGCACGGAGGCCGGGGCGCCACCATGACCGAACAGGTCATCTTCAACGAGGAGTACGCCCGGGCCGTGGCGCCGGGGCGGGTCAACGTCATGGGGGAGGGGCTGCTGGGCCCCACGCTGATCCACTACGGCACGCCCGAGCAGCAGGCCCGCTTCCTCCCGCCCATCAGGGAGGGCGACGAGCTGTGGTGCCAGGGCTACTCCGAGCCGGACGCCGGCAGCGACCTGGCCAACGTCAAGACCCGGGCCGAGCGCGACGGCGACCAGTGGGTGGTGACCGGGCAGAAGGTGTGGACCTCGTTGGCCCATCTGGCGGACTGGTGTTTCGTCGTGTGCCGGACAGATCCGACCTCGGCCCGCCACAAGGGGCTGTCCTACCTGTTGGTGCCCATGGACCAGCCCGGCGTCGAGGTGCGGCCCATCACCCAGCTCACCCGCACCAGCGAATTCAACGAGGTGTTCTTCGACGGCGCCCGTACCCATGTCGACAACCTGGTGGGCGGGGTGGGTGAGGGCTGGCGCGTCGCCTTGGCCACGTTGGCGTTCGAGCGCGGTGTGGCCCTGCTGGGCTTCCAGCTCGGATTCCGGCGCGAGCTGGATCGATTGGTGGATCTGGCCGAGGAGAACGGGGCGGCCCGTGACCCACTGGTCCGCCAGCAGCTGGCCCAGGCCCACATTGAGCTGACGATCATGCGCTACAACACGCTGCGGAGCCTGGCCGGCGTCGATGGCCCGGTGGCGCCTCCCGAGGCCTCCATCGCCAAGCTGTACTGGGGAAGCTGGCACCGCCGGCTGGGCGAGTTGGCCCTGCGCATCCTGGGGCCGGCGGCGACCATCCTCGACGGCGAGCCGCTGCCGGAGAACGGCGGGTACGGGCTCGGCGAGTTCCAGCGCTCCTTCCTGTTCGCCCGCTCGGAGACCATTTACGGTGGGTCCAACCAGATTCAGCGCAACATCATCGGTGAGCGGGTCCTCGGCCTGCCGCCCGAGCCAAAAGGGGTGGCGTGAGTACCAGTCTCGAAGCATCCTTCGATCCACCGCCTCCACCGCCGCCCCCGGGCGGTCACGGGCTGCTCGAAGGCAAGGTCGTCATCGTCACCGCCGCGGCGGGGACGGGGATCGGATCGGCCACGGCCCGGCGCTGCCTGGAGGAAGGAGCGTCCGTCCTCGTGTCGGACGCGCACGCCCGGCGGCTGGCCGAGACGGCCGAGCAGCTGACGGGCGAGCTCGGGTCGGAGGGATCCGACCGGGTGCACGCGCTCGCCTGCGACGTGCGCGACGAGGCACAGGTGGGGGCGCTCTACGACGGTGCGTTGCAACGGTTCGGTCGCATCGACGTGGCGGTGCACAACGCCGGGCTCGGTGGCACGGTGCCGCTGGTGGAGATGACGGACGAGCAGTGGTCCACCGTGCTCGACATCACGCTGACGGGCACGTTCCGCTGCACCCGCGCCGCGCTGGCCCGGATGTTGCCGCAGAAGTCGGGGATCATCGTCAACAATGCGTCGGTGCTGGGCTGGCGCGCCCAGCCGGGCCAGGCCCACTACGCCGCCGCCAAGGCGGGCGTCATGGCCTTGACCCGATGCGCGGCCGCCGAGGCGGCACCGGCCGGGGTCCGGGTCAACGCCGTGTCACCCAGCCTGGCCGAGCACCCGTTCCTCAACAGGGCCATCCCCGACGAGGACCTCGCCGTGCTGCGCCGCCGTGAGCTCTTCGGCCGTGGTGCCGAGACGTGGGAAGTGGCGAACGTCATTGTGTTCCTGGCCAGCGACTACTCGTCCTATCTCTCCGGGGAAGTCATCTCCGTGAGCAGCCAGCACCCGTGACCGACGGGATCGGCGGCGCGCCGGCCGACCAGGAGGATCCGCGGGCCGACCTCATCTGGGGCACGGTGCCCCGCCTGGTGGAGGACGCCGCGCGTCGGCACGCCAGCACGGAGGCGCTGGTCGACGGGGAGCTGCGCCTCACCTACGCCCAGTTGGCCCCGGAGGTCGACCGCTACGCCCGTGGTTTCGTGGCCGCCGGCGTCGGGGCCGGGGACCGGGCCGCGCTCTGGGCGCCCAACTGCGCCGAATGGATGCTGGCCGCCCTCGGGTTGCTGCGTGCCGGTGCGGTGCTCGTGCCGCTCAACACGCGGTTCAAGGGTGGCGAGGCGGCGTACATCATCCGCGACGCCGGCGCTTCCACGCTGGTGACCGTCCGCGGGTTCCTGGGTGCCGATTACCCAGTCATGCTGGCGGGCCACGACACCGGTGATCTGGCCCGCATCATCCTCCTGCGCGATGAAGGAGCGCCTGCGGGTGCCGGAGCGCCCGGAGCGCCCGGAGCGCCCGGAGCGCCCGTGCCGGTGATCGGGCTGACCGCCTTCCTCCAGGCCGGCGAAGGTGTCGACCCGGCGGCGTCCGCGGCGCGGGCTGCCGACGTGCAACCGGACGACGTCTCGGACCTGATCTTCACCTCGGGCACCACCGGCCATCCCAAAGGCGCTGCAGCCACCCACGCGCAGTCGCTGCGGACGTTCGGCACGTGGGCGTCCATCGTCGGGCTGGCGGCGGGCGACCGCTACCTCGTCGTCAACCCGTTCTTCCACACCTTCGGCTACAAGGCCGGCATCCTGGCCTGCCTCATGGCCGGCGCCACCGTGGTACCCGAGCCCGTCTTCGACCCGTCGGCCGTCATGGCACGCATAGAGTCCGAGCGAATCAGCGTGCTGCCGGGACCGCCGACCCTCTACCAGACGTTGTTGTCGGACCCCCACCGCGCCGAGCACGACCTCACCTCGCTCCGGCTCGGGGTCACCGGCGCCGCCGTGGTGCCGGTCGAACTGGTCCAGGCCATGCGCGACGAGCTCGGCTTCGACACCGTCCTCACTGCGTACGGGCTCACCGAATCGTGCGGGACGGTCACCATGTGCCGTCGCAGCGATCCGCCCGAAGTGGTGGCCGCCACCTCGGGCCGGGCCATTCCCGGCTTGGAGGTGCGGGCCGTGGTTGACGGCGCCGACGCGGCGCCGGGGGAGCCCGGCGAAATCGTGGTGCGGGGTTACACCGTGATGCCGGGCTACTGGGGCAACGAGGCGGCGACGGCCGAGGCCATTGACGCCGCGGGCTGGCTGCACACCGGTGACATCGGCATCCTCAGTCCGGCCGGCAACGTCACCATCACGGACCGGGTCAAGGACATGTTCGTCGTGGGCGGCTTCAACGCCTACCCGGCGGAGATCGAGGCCATTCTGCGCGGCCACGAGGCGGTGGGTCAGGTCGCCGTCGTCGGCGTCCCGGACGAGCGGATGGGGGAGGTGGGCTGCGCCTACGTCGTGCCCGCGGCGGCAGCCGGCGCCACCGACCCCCGTAGTATCGGTCAGTCGATCCTCAGTTGGTCCCGGGGGGCCATGGCCAACTACAAAGTCCCCCGCGGCGTCGTCCTGGTCGATGCACTACCGGTGAACGCCAGCGGGAAGGTGCTCAAACGAGAGCTCCGCCAGCGCCACGCCGACGGCGCGGACGCCGTCGTCACCAACGAGTCGTAGGAAACGAGAGGAGCACACAATGCGAGGCATCGTCTACACCGGAGAGGGAGTCGAGGTCACCGATGAGCTCGAGGTGCGCGGTCCTGGGCCGAACGAGGTGCAGGTGCGGATGCAGGCGGCCGGGGTCTGTCACTCCGACCTCTCGGTGATCAACGGGACGATCCCCTTCCCAGCGCCCGCTGTGCTCGGTCACGAGGGTGCCGGTGTCGTGGAGGCCGTCGGCGACGCCGTGCGGTCCGTGAAGCCGGGCGACCACGTGGTGATCGCGACCCTGGCCAGCTGCGGCGCGTGCCGTGCCTGCGGGACGGGTCACCCGACGTGGTGCAAGAGCTCGCTCGGCAACATCTCGACCCCGTTCACCTTCAAGGGTGAGCCGGCATCCAATTTCGCGGCGGCCTCGGTCTTCTCGGAGGTCACGATCGTCAGCGAGGTGCAGGCCGTCCGCATTCCCAAGGACGTCCCGTTCTCCTCCGCCTGCCTCATCGGCTGCGGCGTGCTGACCGGTGTCGGCGCCGTCCTCAACCGGGCCAAGGTGAAGCCGGGTGACACGGCGGCCGTCTTCGGCGTCGGCGGTGTCGGCCTCAACGTGATTCAGGGTCTGCGCATTGCGGGAGCGACCAGGATCGTGGCGGTCGACACGGTCGCAGCCAAAGAGACGTTGGGCCGGCAATTCGGTGCCACGCACTTCGTCGACGCCAGTGACGGTGACGCGGCGGCCGCCGTGCGTGCGCTCGTTCCCGCCAACCGGGAGTCGGCCGCCGGGGCGCTCTTCCCGCTCGGCGGGGTGACGTGGGCCTTCGACTGCGTCGGCCACCCGGCCGTGCTCCGGAGCGCGCTGGACTGCCTCGACTGGGGCGGCAACGCCGTCGCCATCGGCATCCCGCCCCGTGGCACGGAGGTGGCGGTGGACGTCAATGCGTTGGCCTACGTCGATCGCGGGCTGCTGGGGTGCCGCTACGGATCCGCCCGGCCCCACCACGACATCCCCCTCATGGTCGACTTCTACAAGGCCGGGCTGCTCATGCTCGACGAATTGGTGTCGCTCACCCGGCCCCTCGACCGGTTCGGCGAGGTCATCGACGAAATGCACGCCGGCCGCGTGGCGCGTGGCGTGCTCACCTTCGACTAGAAACAGGACATGCCAACGATGCGCGTGGCGGGAGCGTGGTCGTGAAGGGCGTCATCCTGGCCGGAGGGACGGGCTCACGCCTGTACCCACTGACCCGGATTACGAACAAGCACCTCCTGCCGATTTACGACCGCCCCATGATCGCCTGGTCGATTGAGGCCGTGGTCTCGAGCGGCATCGACGAGATCATGCTCGTCACCGGGGGTACCCACGCCGGTGAGTTCCTGCGCCTTCTGGGAAACGGGCGCGAGTACGGGATCAATCAACTCTCCTACGCCTACCAGGAGAAGGCGGGTGGTATCGCGGAGGCCCTCGGTCTGGCCGCGCACTTCGCCGAGGGGGGCCCGGTGCTCGTCATGCTGGCCGACAACATTGTCGAGCGGTCCATCAAGCCGATGGTCGACGCCTTCTGCGCCGACCCTGTCGGCGCGCGCATCCTGCTGTCCAAGGTGGCCGAGCCCGAGCACCTGCGCCATCTGGGCGTACCCGTCTTCGGGGCGGACGGCCGCGTGACGCACATTGACGAGAAGCCGGAACAGCCGGCGTCGGACTACTGCGTGACGGGCATCTACTGCTACGAGGCCGGTGTGTTCGACATCATCGGCGACCTCGTGCCCTCAGGGCGGGGCGAGCTCGAGATCACGGACGTGAACAACCACTTCGTCGGGATGGGCCAAATGGCGCACGACCTACAAGAGGGATTCTGGGGTGACGCCGGGGAGTCGATCGAGGCGTACTACGCGGTGAACGACTTCGTACGCCAGAACGGCGCCAATTCGGCCTAGCGCAAGCGAGACGGCCGACGCTCAGTCGGGGTGGGGTTCGGCCGGGACGGCGATGCGGACCCGACGGATGGTCTCGGCGATGCCGGCACCATCGAGGCCGAGACTGGCGAGAATGTCGTCCGCCTTCCCCTGCGCCAGGTACTGGCGTGGGACGCCGAGGACCCGGCGGGCGGGCTCCGGCAGGCCCGCCGACTGTGCTCGGGCTGCCATGGCGTCGAGCAGGAAGGACCCGGCGCCTCCGTGGCGCACGCCGTCCTCCGCCGTGACCACCAGACGGTGGCGCATGGCGTCGTCGAGCATGAGGACATCGGGGGGCGAAATCACGCGGGCGTCCCACACCGTGGCGTCGGTACCCTCCGCGGCCAGCTCGTCGGCGGCGCTCAGGCAGGCTCCGACCGTCTTGCCCACGCCGAGCAAGCAGACCGATCCGTCGCCGGCCCGCAGCTGACGCGCTTCCAGGCCGCGTCCGACTTCGTCGGGATCGACATGTCGTGGCGTCGTCTTGGGAATTCGGATGGTCGACGGTCCGGGCAATTCGAGCGCGGTGCGCAGCATCGGCTCGACTTCCTCGGCCGAGGATGGCGCGAACACCGTCATGCCCGGGATGGAAAGTGCCAGCGCCATGTCGAGGATGCCGTGGTGGCTCGGACCGTCGTCGCCGGTGATGCCGGCCCGGTCCAGCACGAAGACGACCGGGCAGCCGTGCAGGCCCACGTCCAGGTTGGCCTGGTCGAAGGAGCGTGACCAGAAGGTGGAGTAGACCGCCACGACGGGTCGCAAGCCGGCCATGGCCATGCCGGCAGCGGAGGTGGCTCCATGCTGCTCCGCGATGCCGACGTCGAAGAAGCGGTCGGGAAAGCGGGCCTGGAAGGCCAGCAGGCCGGTGGGACCGGGCATGGCTGCGGTCAGCGCCACAATGCGTGGGTCCTCTTCGGCGGCGGCCAGGAGCGCGCGGGTGAACGCATCGGTGTAGGTGGCGGCGCGCTGGGGAGACGGGACGACCGTGGTCTCGGGTGTGGAGCCGGGCGAGGCGATGCCGCCGCCGTCAGAGGTGGCGGAGCCGCCCACACCCCGGCCGGCCGAGTTGCCCACCGTGTTGTCGAGGGTGACGGCACTGGTCGCCTTCACGTCGTGGAGGCGTTGGATGTCGTCCTCTTCGGCGGGGGCGTACCCGCGCCCCTTCTGGGTCAGGACGTGGACGACGATCGGGCCGTCCCACTCGGCCGCATGGGTGAAGGCCTGCTCCATGTGCTCGATGTCGTGGCCGTCGATCGGACCGGCGTATCGCACGCCGAGTGCTTCGAAGAAGGTGTGCGGCGCCACCATGTCGCGCAGTGCACTGGTGACCGAATGCACGCCGGAATAGGCCAGCTCGCCCAGCGCCGGGAGCTCGCGCAGGCGCAGGCGCAGGCGTTCCCGCGCTGCGGTGTAGGTCGGATTGAGCCGCAGTGTCGTCAGGCTCTGTGACAGCTGGGAGACCGTCGGCGCGTAGGAGCGGCCGTTGTCGTTGAGCACGATGACCACGCGTCGCCTCGAATGCCCGAGGTTGTTCAGCGCCTCGTAGGCCATGCCACCCGTCAGGGCCCCGTCACCCACGACGGCGACCACCTTGCGCTCGCCGTCGATGCCCCGCAGCTCGAACCCGCTGGCGATCCCGTGGGCGTAGGAGAGCGCCGTCGACGCGTGACTGTTCTCTATCCAGTCGTGCTCGGATTCGGCCCGGTTGGGGTAGCCCGACATCCCGCCCTCCTGCTTCAAGGTCTTGAAGCCGTAACGGCGACCGGTCAGCAGCTTGTGCACGTAGGCCTGATGGCCGGTGTCCCAGAGGATGACGTCACGAGGGGAGTCGAAGACCCGGTGCAGGGCGAGCGTGAGCTCGACGGCACCGAGATTGGAGCCGAGGTGGCCTCCGGTCGTCGTCACGGTGTCGACGATGAACGACCTGATTTCGGCGCACAGCTCGGCGAGTTGTTCCTGGTTCAGGCCCTTGATATCGGCCGGCGTCTCGATGCTTGGCAGAATCATGGCGATGGGGACAGGCTACCCGCTGGCCTGTGGGCTCTCCCCGCGCCGGGGGCTCAAGAGGGTGCACACGGCGACGCCGAAGGAGGCCAGGGCCAGGACCTGCAGACCGCGGGCGGGACCCAGGTTCTGCGAGATCCAGCCCACGACGGGGGCGCCGGCGACCCAGCCCACGTAACCGGCCGCAGTGAACGCGCCCACCGCGCTCACCACTTGGCTCGCCATCCGGCTCACGGTGCTCATGACCAGCGGCCAGAACAGCGACGCACCGCCGGCACCCAGCGCCAGCCCGAGGGCGGCCACGCCTGATACCGACGTCAGCGATTCGAGGAGGATGCCGGCGCCGGCCACGCAGCCGCCCGTGATGAGGGCCCGCCGGGTGGAGAGCCGGCCGAGGAGGTGGCCGCCGGCCCCGCGGGTCGTGGCCGCCACCAGCTGGCCCACGACGTAGGCCCCGGCCCCGAGCAGCACCCCGGTGGCCAGGTGGTTACGCAGGTAGAGGACACCCCAGGTGTCGACGCCGCCCTCCGTGATTTCCGCCAGGGCGAACACCATGAGGAGCATGAGCAGCCCGTCCCGGCGCAGGCGGCGGAGCGGGTGCCGCGACGGATGCTCCGAGGGCGTTCCCCCCGAATCCGCCGGGGCCAGGGCGGTGCCCGGATCGGTGACGAGGGCCCAGACTCCGACACCGAGCGCCACGACGGCAATGCCCGGCCAGACCCAGCGCCAGGACACACCGGCGTGGATGATCAGGGCGGCGACGGCGGCGCCGGTCAGCGCGCCGGCGTTGAAGAGGGCGTGCAGGCGCACCAAGGTCTTGGGGCTGCTGATCAGGCGGTGCGACGCTTCCGCGTTCATGGCGGTGTCGATGGAGCCTCCGGCCACCTCGACCAGGACGAGCGCCACGCCGAAGGACCACTTGTCGTGGGTGAGCGCCAGGACGCAGAGGAGCACCGACCAGGCGAACAGCGCGATCCACAGGAGCCGGCGCGCCCCGACCCGGTCGCAGAAATGCGCCATGACCGCGCTCGAAGCGCCTGCCACGGCAATGGCCGCCGCCAGCAGCAGACCGAGCTGGGCGTCGTTGAGGGAGAACGTGTGCTGGATGTTGAACAACATGACGGCCCAGCTACCCCAGAAGAGGCCGAAGGTGGCGAACGACGCCACCACCGGACCGGCTCCCGCGAGCAGGCCCCGCCCTTCGATGGCGGAAGGGGTCGTGCTCAGGACAAGCCTGTGGAGCCCGCCTTGGCGAGGAACGTGGACCGGTCGACGACGACCCGGGTGACACGTCCGGCGCCGACGAGGCCACCCCCGTCGCCCTCCAGGCGGGCGGCGGACACGGTGAAGACGAGCCGCCGGCCCTCGACCTTCACCAAGGTGGCTTCGGCCAGGACGACCGAGCCGACGGCCACGGGCGCCAGATGGTCGAACTGGACGCGGGTGGCGACGCTCGACTGCGCGTCGTTGAGATGCCCGTCGGTGGCCCGGCAGCTCGCCTCCTCGCACAGGGCGATCAGACGGGGGGTCGCCAGCACCGGGACGTCACCCGAGCGAAAGTGCTCGGCCGTGTCCTCGGCGGCGACGGTCAGCTCCAGCTGGGCGCTCAATCCAGCGTGCGGTCCGTGCCCCGCCGCGGTGGGGGGCTGGGATGGTTCGGCAGGCACGACGATTACGATACCGCCGTGACCGACACCTCCCTCATCGACCCTGACGTGCTCGAACGCGTCCTGTCCACGGCCCTGGTCGGTGGCGGCGACATGGCGGAGGTCTTCGCCGAGGATGCCGTGACGTCCAGCGCCCTGCTCGACGACCGCCGGGTCGAGCAACTGTCCTCGGGCCGGTCGCGTGGCGCGGGGATCCGGGTCGTGGACGGTGAGACCACCGGTTTCGCCCACACCGCCGATCTCAGCGAGGCGGGGCTCCTCGCCGCGGCCAACGCCGCCGCGGCGGTGGCCCGCCAGGGCGGGAACGGTGTCCGCACCGTGGCACTCGACCCGGTGACATCCCACGGACGGGGGGACCGCACGTCACCGGACTCGGTGGACAAGGGCCGCAAGCTGGAGTTGCTGACCCGGGCCGACGACGCCGCCCGTGCCGCCGGTGACACCATCACGCAGGTGCAGGTCGGCTGCGGCGACGGCCGGCGCCGCATCCTCATCGCCAATTCGGATGGGCTGTTCGCCGAGGACGAGCAGATCCGGACGCGCTTCAGCGTCACGTGCGTGGCCAACGGGGATACCGGGATGCAGACCGGCTATGAGTCGCTGGCCCGCACCGAGGGGTACGAGATCTTCGAGCGCTACCGGGTGGAGGACATAGCCGCAATGGCGGGCGCACGGGCATTGGCCAAGCTGTCGGCCCGCCCGGCGCCATCGGGCGAGGTGCCAATTGTGCTCGCCGGGGGGAGCGGCGGCATCCTCTTCCACGAGGCCTGCGGCCACGGGCTCGAAGCCGATCACATCGTCAAGGACGCATCGGTCTACACCGGTCAGGTCGGGCAGCTGGTGGCCAGCCCGCTGGTGACACTGGTCGACGACGGCACCGTGCTGGGCGAGTGGGGCAACATCGCGGTCGACGACGAGGGCTGCGCACCGGCCCGCAACGTGCTCATCGAGGACGGGGTGCTGACGGACTACATGTGGGACTGGTTGCGGGCACGCAAGGAAGGTCGGAAGTCCTCGGGCAACGGCCGTCGGCAGAGTTACCAGCACCTCCCCATGGTGCGTATGACGAACACGTATCTGCTTGCCGGCGCAGAGGATCCGGAGGAGATCGTGGCCCAGACCCCTTCGGGTGTCTACGTGAAAAAGCTCGGTGGCGGACAGGTCAATACCGCGACGGGCGATTTCGTCTTCGGGACCACGGAGGCCTATCTGATAGAGGGTGGCCGCATCACCGAGCCACTGCGCGATGCCAACCTCATCGGGAACGGGCCCGAGGTGCTTCGGCGCATTGACGCGGTGGCCACTGACTTCGACATGACGCCCGGGACCTGTGGCAAGGCGGGGCAGAGCGTCCCGGTCGGGTGCGGGCAGGCCACGTTGCGCATCACCGGCGTGACCCTCGGAGGCACGGCGTGACTGACGAACTGCTCGACTTGGCGCAGTCGGTCGTCGCCCGGGCCCTCCCCGGCGAGGGCATGGAGGTCTACGTGACCCGCGGCACCGAAACCGAGGTGGCGGCCTACGAGGGCGCGGTGGAGTCGTTGACCTCGGCCGACTCCTCGGGGGTCGGCATCCGCGTCATCGTGGGGGAGGCCGACGGTGCCGGCAGCCAGGTCGGCTTCGCCTGGGCCGGCTCCCTCGAGCCCGGGGTCATCGCGGCTGCCCTAGCCGATGCCCGTGACAACGCGCGGTACGCCACGCCCGACCCCGACGTCGTTCTGGCCGCGCCCGACGGCGTGGCGGCCATTGAGCTCGACCAATGGGACGACGGAGTCGGCAGCACCCCGATGGAGAAGAAGATCGCCATGGCGATCGAACTGGAGCGGGCCACGCGGGCGGCGGACCCGAGGGTCCGGCAGGTCTCGTCAGCCGACTACTCGGACAGTCGGGTGGAAGTGGCTCTGGCCTCCACCACCGGCATCACCTCGGCGCGGCGGCGGACGAGTGCCTCCTTGTCGGTCGACGCCATTGTGGGGGAGGGTGCCGAGACACAGACCGGCGGCGGCTTCAGCGTCGGTCGCGGACCGGGCGATCTGGTGCCTGACGAGGCCATGGACGAGGCCGTCCTGCGCGCCACTCGCATGCTGGGGGCGCAGAAGCCCCGCTCGGCCCACTGCACGGTGGTGTTCGACCCGCGCGTGGTGTCCACGCTGCTGGGGGTCATCGCTTCCGCCCTGTCCGGTGAAGCCGTCGTCAAGGGTCGGTCCTTCTTCGCCGGCCGCATCGGCGAGACCATCGCCGCGGGTGGGATCACGCTGGTGGACGACCCCACCGATTCCAGGGCCTACGGCGCCTCGTCGCACGACGGCGAAGGGTTGGCGTGCCGGCGCAACGTGCTCATCTCCGAGGGCGTGCTGCGCATGTTCGTCTACGACACTGTCTCGGCTCGCCGCGCCGGGTCTGTCTCGACGGGGTCGGCGGTGCGGGGCGGCTTCGCCGGTACCCCGGGAGCGGGCTGCCGCGCCCTGGTCCTGTCGCCCGGCACCAAGGGTCCCGACGAGATCCTGGCCACCATCGGGGACGGCCTCTACGTGCAGTCGATCTCGGGCATCCACTCCGGGGTCAACACGGTCAGCGGCGACTTCTCGGTCGGGGCCGAGGGCCTGATGATCGAGGGAGGCACATTGGCCCAGCCGGTACGGGAGGCGACCGTCGCATCGACGCTGCAGCGGATGCTGCAGTCGGTGGTGGAGATCGGCGCTGACCTGCGCTGGCTGCCCGGTGTCGCCGCCGGTCAGACCCTGGCCGTGGCCGACATGGCTCTGAGCGGCGACTGACGGCTCAGCTGGCCGAGCTCGAGGCCGGGGCCGAGTCCTTGTTCGAGGTGCTCTTCTCAGACCCGCCCGAGCCCGAGCCGCTCTTGTCCGCCGGTGCGTCCTTTTTCGACGAGGAGTCACTCGTCGGCGTGTCGCTGCTCAGACTGTCGGATCCGCCACTCTTCTTCCCCGAGCCGCTCGCTCCGGACGCGGCACGTGAGTCTGTCTTGTAGAAGCCGCTTCCCTTCAGCACGATGCCGACGGCGCCATAGACCTTCCGCAGTGCGCCGCCGCAGTCGGGGCACTCGGTCAATGGGTCGTCAGTGAAGCTCTGGACCGCTTCGAGACGGTGCCCGCAAGCTGTGCAGGCGTATTCATAGGTCGGCAATGGACTCCTCCGGGGGCCGCTGATTGGCACTCACTGCCTGAGACTGCCAAGTCTACCCGCCAAAACACAGCCGCAACGTCGGACCGCGGTCATCGCAGGTCGTAGACTTCACCCTCGTGTCCGACCGCATGCTGGCCAACCTCGACCCGTTGGGCGGAGCCCGCATGGTCGACGTCACTCCCCGCGAGCCCACCCACCGCCGGGCTCTGGCCCGCTGCCGGGTCTCGATGTTGCCCGAAACGACGACCAAGGTGGCCAACAACGCCATCACCAAGGGCGACGTGCTGGCGGCAGCCCGTATCGCCGGGATTCAGGCGGCCAAGCGGACCGCTGAGCTGATCCCCATGTGTCACCCGGTCCTCGTGGGCTCCATCGGCGTGAATTTCTTCATCGGCGACGACTATGTCGAGGTCGAGGCCCAGGTCGAGACGGTCGACCGCACCGGGGTCGAAATGGAGGCGATGACCGCGTGCGCCGTCGCCGCGCTCACGGTGTACGACATGTGCAAGTCCGCCGACCGCAGCATGACGGTGGAGCACCTCGCCCTCTGGGAGAAGTCCGGCGGCCGGTCGGGGCCCTGGCGCCGGCCCGGCGCCGACCACCTGTAGACCGACCCGACCCGACCAACCCTTCAGCGCACCGCGTGGGCGCGTCTCCGGGAGGCCGGTACCCGCTCGTGGTCTACATTCGGTGCCGGTGACCCGACTGGAAGAGGCGCCCGTCGTCGGCAAGGGGATCGTCGGCTCCATCACCTCTGAGGTCGGCCGGATCGGCGGGCGGAACGTCGTCATTGCGCGGTCCCTCGGCACCATGCGGCGCGGCGCCATCACCTACGCCGACGGGGTGCGGTTGGCCGAGGCGGCCGATCAAGCCTGCGAGCTCGGGATCCCCTTCGTCTTCTTCGTGGCCTCGAGCGGGGCCGACGTGCTCGATGGCGTGGCGGCCCTGCACGGCTGGGGACGCGCCGCCGCCGCCATTGCGCGCTGCAGCGGGCAGGTTCCCGTCATTGCGGTTGCGACCGGCCCCGTCGTCTCTGGACCCGCGCTGCTCCTCGGCCTCTCCGACCTCGTCGTCATGAACTCCGAGGCCGTCGCCTTCGTGTCGGGTCCGCAGATGGTGGCCGAGTTCACCGGCATTGAGGTCGGGATCAGCCAGCTGGGCGGCGCTGCCGTCCATGCCACCTCCAGCGGATTGTGCGCCGTGCAGTCGGACGACGTCGACGGTGCGGTCGCCGAGCTCCTCGAGTATCTGCCTTCCAACACCGACGAGCTTCCCCCGTCGGCCCCGGTCAGCGACTCGGTGCTCCGGCCCACCCCCGAACTGCGGTCCGTCATTCCCGACCGGAAGGCGGCGACGTACGACGCCCGGGACGTGGTCCGATCCTTGAGCGACGACGGCGAATGCAAGGAGTTGTGGCCGCGCTGGGCCGGGCAGTTGGTCACCGCCTTCGGCCGCCTGGGCGGGACACCGGTCGGGTTCGTGGCCAATCAACCCCGCATCCTCGCCGGGACCCTCGACATCGCGGCCTCGCAGAAGGGAGCCCGCTTCGTCCGGCTCTGCGATTCCTTCAACCTGCCGATCGTCAGTCTGGTCGATACGCCGGGGTTCTTGCCCGGGAAGGACCTGGAGTGGCGCGGCATGATCCGGCATGGTGCCGAGCTGGCGTTCGCCTACGCCCAGGCGACCGTGCCCCGGCTGTGCCTCATTTTGCGCAAGGCCTTCGGCGGCGCCTACATCGTCATGGACTCCCGGGGCATCGGCAACGACGTCTGCCTGGCCTGGCCGGGGGCCGAGGTGGCGGTCATGGGCGCCTCCGGCGCCGTCCAGATCCTCCATCGGGGCCTGGAGCCCGGGGAGCGGGCCGACCGTGAGCTCGCCTACGAGGACACCTACCTGAACCCCTGGCCGGCGGCGGAGCGGGGGCTCGTCGACGAGGTCGTGGACCCGGCAGAGAGTCGGATCGTGTTGTGCAGCATTTTGCGCCAGCTCTGCACGAAACGGGAGTTGGTGATGGGGCGCAAGCACGACGCCGGGCCGCAATAGGGGCTCAACTGGGAGAACGTGGATTGTCATAATTTCGTAACGAGGCTGAGGTGCATTCGACGCCGAACCCGGTAAAGGATCGGGCATGATCAGCGATGTGGTCCCCCCCACAGACGACAAGTTGTTCGTACTTGAGTCCTGCCACAGCACGTGGATCTTCGACACCGAAAGAATGCGCTTCCGGCGCGTCCTGAAGGGTCTCGCCCTTGACGCGCACGCCGCCACCACCGCGTGGCGGGCCTACTACGGACTGGAGATCGACCCCATTTCGGAGTCGTTCGTGGTGTTGCTCAACCCAGAGGGCAGCCGCCTCCTCCGGTCGTGGCGTCACGTCGAGCACTGCCCGCAGTGCGGGGGCAACCAGACCGCCGAGCTCTCCCTCGATGAGCTCAGAGGCGCCTCCCTGGCCTAGCGCCTCCGGCGCTCAGAAGTGCAGCCAGTGCAGCCACGGCGACAACCGCCATCAGTGGGCGTGACACGGCGCGCCGGGGCGCCTTGCAGCGCAGGCCGTGCGCGGCGGCACGATCCCTGATTGCGGCCTCTGTGGCAGCGGCGTCGTCCGTTCCGAGGACGACGCGGTGGCGGTGGTGACGCCCTTGCTCGACCACCACGACGACGACGCCGACTCGGCCGTGGGGCAGGACTGCACGCTCCACCGGCGACATCTCTTCGAGGCCGCCCCGCGCGCTGCCCCAGACCGGCTCACCGTCGGCCTTGTCCAGGGCGAGGCCGGTGTCCTGGAAGGTGAGAGTCAGGTTCGGGACGGCTGCCTCGCCCTGACGCCCCTCCGTCAGGAGGGAGACGTCGGGCACAGACCACGCCTCATCCATACGAGCAGAAAACGCTACCGCCACCGCGCTGGTGCCAAGGCGACAGAGCCGGCAGCGGCGATCACGGGGCGTCGCTCGCCATAGGCTCTGGGCGATGGAGGCCCCCGCAAAGCTCGACCGGCTCGAGCGCGTCACCGATCTCGTCCTGGTACTGCTGGACACCCGCCAGCCTTTGACGCTCGATGCCATTGCGCACCAGGTCCCGGGCTACCCGACCGAACACTCCGCCCGGCGTCAGGCTTTCGAGCGGGACAAGCGGCTGTTGCGCGACGAGGGCATCCCGGTCCTCACGCAGCGCCTGCCGGGACACGAGCAGTACGGGTACCAGATCGACCGCGAGTCGTTCTACCTGCCCGATCTTGCTCTCGAACCCGACGAGCAGGTTGCGCTCCACCTCGCGGTGGCCGCTGTCCACCTGGGCGATCCCAGTGGTCGAGATGCGCTGCTGAAGTTGGGCGCAGCCGGACTGGGGGACGTGCGGCCGATGGCGTCCCTGGTCCCTCCGGCTGCACTCATTGAGTTGTTCGAGGCGGTGCGGACGCACGCGACCGCGGCGTTCACGTACCGAGCCGAGGAGCGGCGCGTCGCTCCGGTCGGCCTGTGGTTCCGCTTCGGCCATTGGTATCTGGTGGCCTGGGACTTGGATCGGACGGCCGTGCGCACCTTCCGGGTGGACCGGATTGAAGGAGACGTCATCCGCGGTGACGCCGGCGATGCGATGGTGCCCGACGACGTCAATGTGGATGTGAAAGCCGCGCTGCCCGAGGAACCGTGGGAGGTTGAGGGCGAGGACCGCGTCGCCATGCGGGTCCGGGTCGACGCCCTCGAGGCCCGTCGGGTCGTTGAAGAGGTGGGCGAGGACAAGGTGGTGCGTCGCCTCCAGGACGGGTCGGTCGATCTGGAGCTCGGCGTGTCATCCTTCGCGTCGATCCGCTCCTGGGTGTTGGGGCTGCTCGACCACGTCGTCATCACGGAACCAGACGCCTTCCGGCAGGAATTGCTCGCCTGGCTCGGCGACGTGGCGGGCCCCTCGTCGTCCTTCCCGACTGCAGCGAGCTTCCCCGAGCCGGAGACTGCGCCGGCCGGGGAGGAGCCTGCACCTCCCCGCGGCGCGCCGGGACGCGAGACGAGTCGACGCCTTCGTCGCTTGCTGGCGCTCGTCGGCTGGCTGGCCCAGGTGGGTGAGGCGCCCATCGCCGACGCGGCGACCCGCTTCGGCATGAGCGAGAAGGAGTTGGTCGCCGAATTGGAGCTGGCGGCCTGCTGTGGCATTCCGCCCTACACGCCGGACACGCTGATGGAGATTGAGGTGTCCGAGCATTCCGTCCGTGCCTTCCTGCCGGCGGAGTACGCCCGGCCGCGCCGACTGACTCCCGCTGAGGGTTTTGCCGTGGCGGCATCGGCCCGTCTGTTGCTCACGGTCCCGGGGTCGGAGGACGGCGCCCTGCGCCGGGCACTGGCCAAGCTCGACGCTGCGCTGGGCTCGCGCGAAGCGGTCGGGCTCGACGTCGATGCACCGGCCCATCTGGCGGCGGTGCGCGACGCGGCCGACGCCCACCGGGCCCTCGAGATCGACTACCTCTCGGGCTCCCGCGACGAGCTCACCACCCGCACCGTGGAGCCCGTGCAGGTTGCCACCATCGACGGGCACTGGTACCTCGACGCCTACTGTCACCGGGCCGGCGACATGCGGCGGTTCCGGGTGGATCGGATCGGCGCCGTGCGTCCGCCCGAGGGCAGCCCCGGACCGGCGGTCACGCGTGCGCGCCCCCTCGAGGAGATGTTCGTGCCGGGTCCTGGTGCCGTCGAGGTCCATCTACAGCTCGGCCCGGGCGCACAATGGGTACCCGAGTCGATTCCGGTGCGTGCCGTGCGGCGGGCTGACGACGGCACCGTCACCGATGTCGTGCTCGACGTCTCCGGCCTGGCCTGGTTCGAACGGCTCCTCGTGCAACTCGGCCCTGCGGCAAGGGTCGTGAGCCCGCCCGAGCTCACGAGCTTGGCGACCGAAGCCGCCGGCCGGGTACGAAGGCGGTACGAGTCGGCCGCGGCGGATATCGTCGCGCCATGAGCGATATGAACGATTTCAACCAAGGGGTCATCGAGGAGTTCCGGGCCAACGGTGGCAAGGTCGGCGGCGGCTTCGCCGGTGCCCCCGTGGTGCTCCTGACCACGACGGGGGCCAAGTCTGGCGCGACGCGTGTGAACCCGCTGGTCGCGCTCGTCGAGGGCGACGACCTCTATGTCTTCGCTTCCAAGGCGGGAGCGCCCACCAGCCCCGACTGGTACCACAACCTGGTGGCCAATCCCCAGGTCGAGGTCGAGTTCGGTGAAGACCGTTTCTCGGCCACCGCGGTGCCGATCACCTCTGGGCCCGAGCGCGACCGCTTGTACGCCGCCCAGGTGGCGGTGCAACCAGGCTTCGCCGAGTACGAGAAGGCCACGACGCGGGTGATTCCCGTGGTGGAGCTCCGCCGGAACTGACGGCCGCCCGACCGTTCACCCTCGCCATTGCACCGGGGGCGACTGGGAGGCCGGCATGCTGGGGATCCACGGCGTCGGACGGGACCGAGCCGACTATTACCTGTCCGATTTCGCCCGCGAGCTGCCGGCGCCCGGACCGGGCCACTGGGCTGGCCGCGCGGCGGAGGGGCTGGGCCTGGCCGGTCCCGTCGGGGCAGTGGAGTTCCAGAGGTTGCTCCAGGGCCGCCACCCGCGCACAGGAGTTGTGCTCGGAACGGGGCGCACCTCGCTGGCCGCGTTCGACCTGACTTTCAGCGCTCCCAAATCGGCCAGCGTGTTGTACGCCTTGGCCGGGCCCGAGACGGCGCACTTGGTGGTCGCCGTCCATGCCGAGGCCGTCGCCGGCTCGCTCTCGTATCTCGAAAGGCACGGCATCACCGCCACCAGGCACTCTGGCCCCTCCCGGGTCGTGGTTCCCACCAGCGGGGCCCTCGCCGCGGTGTTCACCCACGGAGTCAGCCGGAACGGCGATCCGCACATCCACAGCCATGTCGTGCTGGCCAACCTCGTCCATGGAGCCGACGGGCGTTGGGGCGCCTGCGATCGGCGGGGCATCGGCGCGCACCGCCTGGCGGCAGCGGCGGTCTACGAGGCGCATGTGCGCGCCGGCCTGAGCTCTGCGCTGGGTGTGCGGTGGACCAGCAGGCCCGGTCGTTCGGGCGAAGTGGCGGGGATCGGCCCGGAGGTGCTGGGCGAATTCTCCTCCCGGAGCGCGGACATCCGCCGCCACATGGACCAATGGGGTGCGCATGCAGGCCGGGGTGCCCGCGTCGCCTGGGCCGTCACCCGCCCGGCCAAGGAGTCGGGCTTGTCGTTCAATGAGCTCACAGTCCGGTGGCAGCGACAAGCCCTCGCGGTCGGGGGTCAGCTCGCGTTGGGACGGGCCCCCTCCCGAAAGGGCCCCGGAGGTCCGGCCACGCTCGACGAGCACAGGTTCGCCGGAGTGATCTCGGTTCCAGCGCACGGCGGGGCACACCGTCGTGATGTCGTGACTGCGTTCGGCACGGCCGCCACGGACGGTGCCAGCGCCTCGGTGGTCGAGCAGCTCGTTTCCCAGTGGATCCCGCCCGGCCCGCCCGGGGTGGCGGAGCCGCTGCAGCAACGCCGCACGGTGGTCCCGACGAATGAGCAACTCCGTGCCCTGGGGCCCCGCCCGGTCGACCCCGACGATCACGCAGTGTGGCTCGGTGCCGCCCGCACCCTTGCTGCCTACCGGGACAGGTGGGGCCTGTCGCACGAGGTGGAGCCTCTGGGCGACGCCGCCCGGTTCCAGCACCGGTCCGCCCTGCCGGCCGACCGCTTGGCTGATCACGTCCGCACCGAACGGGAGGTGGCATCGGCCCGGGCCCGACTCGGATGGCGCGAGCCGGTGACGGTGGAGCGTGGCCTCGGTCGCTGACTCAGCGGCCCCGGTCTCCGGGCGCCGGTAGGGCGGGCCGACGCACCGGTGGGAGCAACTCGCGCCAGGGCGACCAGACGTGCGCAGGCGTCAACGTGAGGTCGCGCACCTCCTTGTCGGTTCCGAGGACGAGGGCGTGCCCAGTCGTACCGTGCGCCACAGCGGCCACCGGCAGACGGTCCTGGCGGGCGCTCCCCACCGACGTGGAGGGACGGATGCGGCCCCAGCGATCGGCAGACCGGCTGATCGTCGTCGTGGCGACGTCCCGGTCACCCGCCAGCGCGCTGATGTCGCGCAGCGTCGAGGTGTCGGCAATGCCGCGAAGGACCACGGTGGTCCCGAAGAGCGAGAGGAATCCGTCGGCGGCCGTCCCCCACCGGACCCGGGCCTGGGAGAGGTCCTGCAGGCAGGCGAGCACCAGGAGTCCCTGACCCGCTCCCTCGCTGACCATGGCGGGCAGATCCGGAATGGGGGCGATGTTGGCGACTTCGTCGAGGGCGAGAAGGGTGGGCGGGCCGGCTTGTCCGTGGCGCGACCGGGTGTACGCAGCGTCGCGCGCGTCGCCGATGATCGCCACGACGAGTGGAGCGAATTGGCGTTGGCGGCGCCCGGTTGAGCACAGGTACAGCGTGTTGGCCCCGCTGCAGAATTCCTCGAGGTCCAAAGGAGTGTCGTGCGTGGACGCCAGCGCACTTTGGGTGCGGTATGCCGCCAAAACGCCTGACGCCGTGGACCAGATACCTGACTGCTCACGGGAATCCGTGGCGACGATCCCGGCGAGCAGATCGGTTGCCGGAGCGTCCTCTCCGGCGTTGGCGGAGAGAATTTCGAGAGCAGCAACCCCATTGTGGCGATCAATCCACTTCAGGATGTCTCGCATCGAAAGCTCCTCCATGGCCGCGGCATGGAGGAGCGTGGAGAGCAATGCCCCGGCGCGCTCGGTCCAGTGATGCTCGCCGGCGCGCTGACCGCTCAACCGACTGGCGCTGACCATCGCATCAGCCGTCACGACCGCGGCGTCCCAATTGGAAGCACTCGTGATCGGTGACCAACCGACGCGTTCGACACCGGGTGGGCACTCGACTTCTCCGCTCGGGTCAAAGAGGAACGACCATCCCTCGCGGCAGCGCGACGGTGCAGTGGCCTGCATCACATCGGGCTTGGTCGACGTCGAGAGAACGGGCCCTTCGGACAGCAAAATATTGGGTATGACCAGGGAAGATGTCTTCCCCGACCGTGGCGGACCAAGGACAAGGGTCGAACACTGAGGGCCGGCTGACATCCAGCCCCGCTCGCCGTGCCCAAGGTAGATGCCATTCGAACCGACATGGTGGATACGACGTAATGCGGCAGCAGAAATCATGCTTGGTTCGACGGTGTCGACATCGGTATGAGCGGCGCGTTCCACACGTGTGATGTTTGCTTTGGTGAACACGAAAATCCATGGGACATATCACGCAATGTGACGACAACAACATGGGCGTGAGTACACGCGGGCGCAGGGAGTACGTCATTTGCGCGAACAAAACAGACGCAAACGCGGTTGCGAAACGAGTGCAAAATGACCCCGCGAATAAAGAATGCTTGACCTGGGCATGTAAACAACACGAGAATGTATGTATCCGAAGTGTGAGGGAGGGTATGACGTGTGCTGCGACACAATGGAGTGTGGCGCGCAAAACGAAAATTGTCGGCTTCGTTTTCGCGCGCTCGGTCCGGTGTCGCACCGCGTCGACGTGACATCGCACGACGGGGAATCACATCGGTATGGCGTGAAGCGGCGGCGTTCATGACGCTGGCGCAGGCACGGCAGCCGACGCAGTTGCCAGTGAAATCGGTGCGGCAGTGCGCACAGCGAGGGGCGTTCGACCTCGACGTGGCGCAGGCTTCACCTCTATTCAGTGACCATGCTCCTAGGGAGGTGCACCTGTGGCAGTAGCCGCAAAAAGAAGGGCCCCGGCCAAGAAGGCCGCGAAAAAGCGGGCCCCCGCAAAGAAGGCAGCGAAGCGCACGACGGCCAAAAAGGCCGTCAAGCGAGCACCGGCACGGAAGTCCGTGAAGCGGGCTCCGGCGAAGAAGGCTGCAAAGAAGAGGGCTCCTGCGAAGAAGGCAGCCAAGCGGGCTCCGGCTCGTAAGGCCGTCAAGAAGCGGGCACCGGCGAAGAAGGCGGCGAAGCGCACCACAGTGCGCAAGGCCACCAAGAAGCGGGCGCCAGCGCGCAAGGCCGTCAAGAAGAGGGCTCCTGCGAAAAAGGCAGCCAAGCGGGCCCCGGCCCGCAAGGCCGTCAAGAAGCGGGCTCCGGCCAAGAAGGCAGCCAAGCGGGCTCCGGCCCGCAAGGCCGTCAAGAAGAGGGCTCCGGCCAAGAAGGCCGTGCGTCGTGCACCCGCCCGCAAGGCGGCACGTCGGCGCTGAGCGCCTCGTTCCCTCGGGAACACGCGAGACCGGGGGCCTTCGGGCCCCCGGCTCCGCGTCAGGGGACCGGTCGGGAGATCCGGCCGAGTTCGGCGACGTCGGCCGGCCAGTCGACGTCATACGCCAGATCGGGATGGCGCAGCACCCGCACGGGGAGCCCGAGGCGTGTTGCTTCCGCCCGGTGGGCGCGGAACGAGCCAGGGCCGTAGGCGAAGCGGAATGCCGATCCGGCAGGCAGCCGCAGGACGTTGGTGCCGTCGTCCCGTCGGTCGGGGACGAGCGTGACGCCATCGAACGGCTCGAGCACGCCGAGCCCGCGGGCTCGGGGCAGATCGCCGTGGGCGACGGTGACCCAGCGTGCTCCCGCTCGGGCCAGTCGGTCCACGCCCGCTCGGACGGCGCCGTTCAGGCCCTGCCCTGGTTCCCACACGACGGTGGCGCCGACCCCCGACGCCCAGTGCGCCACCTCCTCGTCGTCGCAGACCACGGCGACCGGCAGGGGCCGGCATGCCGCGACGACATGTGCCGCCATGGCCCGGACGAGCTGTATGCGGTCGGGGTCGGACAGGGAGGTTCCCAGCCTCCGCTTGGCCTGGTGGAAGGCTTTGACCGGGATCAGGACGACCTCGGACCCCAGCTGGACGTCGATCGCTTCCGCCGCGTGCTGCGTAGGCGGCACGGTGGCCCTCGACACCGGGACAGTGTAGGGGTCCACGCCAAGTCCGTCGCGAGCCGCCGTAGGCTCTAGCGCGATGAGCGACCGGGTGGCGGTGATCGGTGCGGGGTCTTGGGGCACGGCGGTCGGATCAATAATCGGCGCTTCACACCCGGCCTCCCTCTGGGCACGATCACCGGAGCTGGCCGCCACCATGGTGCGGACACGCCGGAATGAGAGGTACCTGCCCCACATTGAGCTTCCCAGCGGGCTCACGGTGACAGCGTCCCTCGAAGAAGCGCTCCACGGGGTGCGCATCGTCTTCATGGCGGTCCCGTCCCACGGGTTCCGCTCGGTCCTCGCGGCCATGCAACCGTTTGGCGGGGCGATCGAAGCCGTCGTGAGCCTGGCCAAGGGAATTGAGATGGGGAGCAACCTGCGCATGTCCCAGGTGGTGGCGGAGGTGCTCCCGGGCGTTCCGGCCGGCGTCCTTACCGGCCCGAACCTGGCCCGGGAGGTGGCGCAGGGGCATCCGGCCGCCTGTGTGGTGGCCCTGCCCGACGAGGTACTGGCCCGCCGCGTGCAGGCGTTGGTGCACACGCGCACGTTCCGTGCCTACATGGGCACCGATGTGGTGGGGTGCGAGATCGCCGGCGCCACCAAGAATGTGATGGCGATCGCCGCGGGAATCGGCGACGGGTTGGGGCTCGGGGACAACACCCGTGCCGTCCTCATCACCCGCGGGTTGGCCGAGTTGGGACGTCTGGGCGTCGCGCTGGGTGGGAAGGTGCTCACGTTCGGCGGCCTGGCCGGCGTGGGCGACCTCGTGGCGACCTGTTCCAGTCCGCAGAGCCGGAACCGGACGGCGGGGTTTGCCCTGGGGCAGGGGCAGACGCTCCAGGAGATCGTGAGCGGTACGCACATGGTGGCCGAGGGCATCAAGAGCGCGGGACCGTTGGTCGCGCTCGCCCGGGCTCATGGCGTCGAGATGCCGATCGCCGAGCAGGTCCAGGCCATCGTGGAGGGTCGTTGCTCACCGGCCGATGCCCTTTTGAACCTGATGCGCCGGCCCTCACGTCCCGAATGGGACGAGTCACTGCTCCGGGGCCTCCCGACATGACCGGGATCTTCCACCGCTCCGACATGTTGCCCGAGACCGACGACGAGCCGCGCCGGCACGCGGCGCTCGAGCACGTCAAGGAGATCCTCCTGATGCACGGGGCCACCGAAGAGGAGATCGACCAGGCCGTTGCCGACGGTGTGATCGATCTCTTCGTGGCAGACCGCCTGCTCGTCCCTTCGCGTCGCCGCTACACCAGGGTCGAGGTCTCCGAGCTCACCGGCGTCAGCGTCGACATGCTGGAGCGCTTCTGGCGTGCGCTCGGCTTCCCCGGGGTCGATGACGACGACCGAGCCTTCACGGATCTTGATCTCGAGGCGGTGCGCCTCTTCCAGGGCCTGCAGGCATTGGGCGCCGCCGATGCAGAGACGGCGGTGCAGATGGCCCGGGTCATCGGCTCGTCCATGGCCCGTATCGCCGAGGCTGAACTCGTCCCGGGGGACATGGTGAGCGCGGAGGTCGACCCGATCCTTTCCGCCGACGCGTTTGCCGGCATTGCCGACGTGACGATTCCCGCCATGGCCAAGCTGCTGGAGTTCGTCTGGCGCCGGCAGATGGCGGCGGGGATCCAGCGCAGCATGATGTTGCGCAGCCACGGGCTGGCACCGGGACAGAGCCCCGAGATCGCGGTCGGGTTCGCCGACATGGTCGGTTTCACCCTCCTGAGCCAGCATCTGAGCGATGAGGAGCTCGCCGCCGTCGTGGGACGCTTCGAGGAGATCTCCCATGACATCGTCACCAGCGCCCGTGGCCGGGTGGTGAAGATGATCGGCGACGAGGTCATGTTCGTGGTCGACAGCGTCGCCGCCGCGGCGCGGATCGGGCTCAGCCTGGCCGATGCCTACGCCGACGACGACCTCCTGTCGGACGTGCGGGTGGGTCTGGCCTGTGGGCCGGTGCTCCTCCGTGACGGCGACTACTTCGGGCCGACCGTGAATCTGGCCCACCGGATTGTGAACATCGGAAACCCCGGGACGGTGCTGATGTCCGACGAGTTCCACACCGCGCTCGTGCAGGAGGCGCCCGACGAGTTCACGGCGCAAGCCCTCCGGCCGCGCCTGCTCAAGGACCTGGGCCGCGTCCAGTTGTGGTGGTGCGGCCGAGTCGGTCAGGAGGCCGATGGCACCGGCGCGGCCGCCGACCGTCGCCGCAACGTGCGGTGGGAACGCCTTTCGGAGGTTCTGCGTGACCTGGAGGAACTACGGGGCGTCGGCGAGCGCCTGCTCACCGCCAACCCTCCGTCCGGGTCAGGCCTCGTGGAGCCTGGCCGTGGCGATGCCGAAGGGTCGTAGCTCGAAGGACCCTTCGAACGGCGTCTCGGGGTAGCCGCGCAGGTCGACGAGCCATCCGGTGCGACCGGGGAACGACACCACGGTCGGACGCGGAGTCGGGTTGAAGACCCTGACCTCGAGCACGCCGGCCACACGGTGCAGCGCACTGACCTCGGCGCCGTGGACCGACAGTTCGCTGCCCGCCGGCGGGCGCGGGCCACCGCCCAGGCTCTGGACGGTCTCCAGTGGCAGCAGGACGTCGTCGGCGAGTCGGTAGGGGTCATCACAGTCCAGAGCCAGTGCGTAGCGCAGCTCGACCGGCTTGCCCCGCATCTGCAGGCCTTCAACCGGGGTGAGTGGGCCGGCGGGGAACGGCCGGTAGGCCATGCCGAGGCGGGACAGCATGCCGGTGGAGCGCAGAACCGTCAGCGCCAGTGTGTGCGCGGCGTCCCCCTCAATGTCGATCAGCTCGTACTCGCACACCCCCTCGTGGACGACCGTCAAGCCTCCGGCGCTGACGAAGCGGTTGGCGGGCGCCGTGGGCAGCCCGAATTCGTCGGGTCGGCCTTCGGCCGTCAGGCCCCGGGTGACCACGGCGAAGGCGCTCTCGGCCTCCGAGTGCTGTGCGGGCACCGGGAGCGGCAGGTGGACGCGCAGGCGGTGGTCGCCGCTCGGGTTCACGAAACTTGTCACGACACGGACGGTGGCGTCGTCGGCCAGCACCGTCACATCGGTGTGGACCTCGACGTGGTGACTGCCGACCCGCTTCTGCGAGTTGCCGTCCACGAAGCTGGGCCAGTCGTACGTGTTTGTGATGCGCACCCGCGCCCGGACGGGGCCGCGCTCATCGACCCGAACGGCCACCGAGAGCGGTGTGTCGACGAACGAGTCCTGGCGCGGCGGCGAGTAGTTGTACGAATCGCCGAGGTCACCGCCGTCCACCAGACGGCCGTAGCCGGGCGTGCCGTCCAGGGCGAAGGTTCCGGTCGCTGCGTCCACGTCAAGACGGACGAGCCCGTTGGCGAGGACGACAGAGCCGTCTGACTCGGTGACCTCCACCGCATGGGCCAGCGGCACCGGATCGAAGGCGCTCCAGCCGTAGCCCGGCACCTCGCCGGTGCGGGCGAGGATCTTCCGTGTCGCCGGCTGGTCCATGCCGACGCGGACGACGGCGTCAGGTCGCGCCCCGAGCCGGGTGTAGACGTCCTGCTTCGCCTCCGAGATGGGGACGCCGGGCTTCTCCTCCGTGCCGACGGCGATGGTGATGTCGAAGCCCTCCTCGGTGTCCTCTATCAGCACGTCCTGGATCCAGGCGTCTTCACTGATCTGCGGGCCCTGCAGCATCCCGAGGATGGTGCGCACGGTGTCGGCATCGAGCACCATCGACCCGGGCATGCCCGAACGCTCGGAGAGCACCTGCACGTCGGCCGGCGCCGGGCCGTCGGCCCGGACGACCAGTTCCACGACGCCGGACCGGTCCCGCTGCGAGGCGTTCAGCACGGTCGCCCCGGCATGGGACAGGGAACGAGTGAAGGTGTTGACGGCGCGGTCGGCCAGCCCCGCGGCAATGGCGCGGGCCTCGGCGTAGCGGTGCAGGACAGCGTCGACGACGTCGTCGACGGAACAGGCGCAGATGGAGTCGTGGGCGGAGTTGCGCACCATCTCGAGCCAGGCGATCTCGAGGAGGCGGGCGGGGTACTTCGACGGGTCCTGGAAGAGGGCGGCCAGTGGTTCGGCCCGGCGCTCCAGCTCGCGCTCGGCGAGGGCGCCACGGCGCTTGACATCGACCCGGTTCGAGGTGACGCCCATGAGCATGTTGGCCCGGGCACCCGAACGAAGTTCACCTTCGACCAGCGTCAGGCCCTCGGTGGGGGCACTGGCCAGATAGTGGGGGAGGGACGTCACCTCGAACTCGAAATCGTCCTGCAGGTCGTTGGCCTCGGCCACGACCCGGCCGAGCCAGGGCTGCGGCATGAGGTGGTCCGAACCGTTCATGCACAAGAGATCACCGAGGAGAAAGTCGGCCACCTCGTCCACGTTGTCGCGCGTGCGGCGGATGAACGCCTTGGCATCGTCGGGCATCGACGCCGCGTTGCCGTACCCGACGGGCAGGTACTCGGCCCGGACCGAGGAGCCGTCCGGGGACGCCCAGGTGAAGGCGTTCTTGGTCACCTGGGAGGGGACGCCGCGCCAGACCACCGCGTCGTGGAATCCTGCCAGTCGCAGGATCTGGGGCATCTGGGCGATGTGGCCGAACATGTCCGGCAGATAGCCCAACTCCATGACGCTCCCGAAGGCGGCGCCGCGACCGAGGCCCATCTGGAGGTTGCGCACGATGGTCTCGCCCGAGGCGAGGAACTCGTCCATCAGGATGTACCAGGGCCCCATGCTGACCCGGCCGGCTGCGGCGAGCGCCCGAAGCCGCCCCTCGGCCTCAGGGCGGACCTCGAGGTAGTCGTCCACCACGGCCATCTGCCCGTCCAACATGAAGTGGGGATAGCTGGCGTCGCGCTCGAGCAGGGGGAGGAGGGTGTCGATCAGCTCCACCAGGGCGAGGCGGAAATCCTGGTACGACTTGTACCATTCCCTGTCCCAATGTGTGTGCGGAACGATGGCAATCCGGCGAGCGGTCATGACCGCCAGACTATGACCTGCCGTCGCCGATGGTGAAGGCGCTCGTCCCCGCCGGTCGGTGGCCCGGGCACCGGCGCCCCATCCCAGGCCGGACGCTCCCGGAGGTCTGGGCCAGGCAGTGGGCGTCCCGACCTGCGTCCCCGGTACTGCGCAATGGGTGGGACGGGACGCAAGTGGTGGACGCCGCCACGCTCGACGGCCGAACCGCTGCGTTGGCGGCAGCCCTGGCCGAACGCGGTGTCTCCCCGGGGGACCGAGTGCTGTGGTGCGCTCGAGCGACGCTTCCCGCCATTGAAGCCCTACTCGGCGTCCTGCGTCGTGGCGCTGTGCTGGTGCCGCTGAGCCCAGTGGCGACCGGTCCCGAGCTGGCGTACGTCATCGGTGATGCCCGTCCGGTCCTGGCGCTCTTCGACGAGGACCGCACGGACGCCCACCGACCCGGCCTCTCCGTCATGTCGGTCCAAGAGCTCACGCGTGCCGCGGCGCGCGTCACGCCGAGCGCTGATCCGACCCGACTGCCCGGCGATGACGCGTTGATCGTCTACACGTCGGGGACCACCGGCAAGCCGAAGGGGGCGGTGCACAGCCATGGCTCCCTGCTGGCGGGAGTCACGGCATTGCTGACGGCCTGGGAGTGGACCCCCGAGGAGCGCCTCGTGCTCTGTCTGCCGCTCTTCCACGTGCACGGCCTCTGCGCCGGATTGTTCGGCACGCTGACGGCAGGCGCTTCCGCGGTGGTGTTCGATCGCTTCGACGAAGCAGCGATTCTGCAGCAGGCGGCCGCGAACACCATGTTCTTCGGCGTCCCGACCATGTATCACCGGCTGGTGGCGACCGGAGAGGCGTCCGCCCTGGCCGTCCTGCGTCTCTGCGTGTCGGGGTCAGCTCCTTTGGCGCCTGATCTGTGGCATCAGTTGGCCCGTGACGGCGTCGCCGTCCTGGAGCGCTACGGCATGACCGAGACGCTCTTGACGCTGTCCAACCCCCTTGTGGGCGAGCGACGCCCAGGCTCGGTCGGGCTCCCCCTCCCTGGCGTGGAGGCCGCGCTCGACGGCACCGACGAGAGCGGCATCGGCGAGCTGCTCGTGCGCGGCCCGTCGCTGTGCAGTGGCTACTGGGGGAGGGACGCGTTCACCGCGGCCGACTGGTTCGCCACGGGAGACCTGGTCTCCGTCTCCGACGACGGCTACGTGTCGATCCGAGGGCGCCGGACCGAGCTGATCATCACCGGTGGGCACAACGTCTACCCCGCAGAAGTCGAGGCGGTGCTGGCCCGGCACCCCGGGGTGGTCGAGGTGGCTGTGGTCGGGCTTCCCTCGGCCGAGTGGGGGGAGACCGTCGTGGCCTACGTGGTGGGAGACCCCGACCCCGTCTCGCTCCAGGAGCTGGCCGCGGCCGAGCTGGCGCCCTTCAAGTGCCCGCGCCAGGTGCGCCTGATAGAGGCGCTGCCGCGCAATGCGCTGGGCAAGGTGGTCCGGAGCGAGCTGCGCTGACCCGACCGGGCCGTGGAGCGCTCCGGCGCCTGCGGTAGCGTGCAGCCATGGCAACCTTCCTCATGCTCTCCACGGTGGGCCCGGACGGTGCGGCGACCCTGACCGAGAACCCTGACCGCCTCAAAGCCGTGAATGCCGAGGTGGAGGCCATGGGCGTGCGGGTCGTGGCGCAGTGGGCCTTGCTCGGCCAGTACGACTTCTGCACCGTGCTGGACGCCCCGGACGAGACCACCATGGCCCGAGTGTCCCTGGTCCTGGGCTCACGCGGCACGCTCAAGACGCTCACACTTTCGGCCATCCCGATCGACGACTACATCGAAGGCGTGCTGAGGGTGCAGAAGGGCTGAGGCCTCAGTGCCACCAGAACCCCTGACGCGACCGCTCGCGCCGCACGTCGTCCCGTGAGAACAGCTCGCCCAGGACGCTCCCGTCGGACATGCGGCGGATGCGGTACCCCTCGCCGGTGACCTCGGCGATCTCGAAGCCGCGCACCCAGGTGCCCTGGAAGCGGTTGCGCACATCCACCTTTGTCCCCGGCAACAGCGGCGACCGCGTCTGTGCATCCGCCGTTCCTTCCCCGCCCGTGTCCACGCCCCCATCGTACGAGGCGGGCGCGCGGGTGACCCGATGACGGTCTGTTCCCCCGACCTCAAGGAGGAACGCCGTCTGCGCTCCGAGGGCTACGAGTCGGTCGCCGGCCTCGACGAGGTGGGTCGCGGTGCCTGGGCCGGCCCGCTGACCGTCGGCGTCGCCGTCGTGCGACCCCGCGTGCAGCTGCGGTCCATGCCGGTCTGGCTGCGGGACTCCAAAATGCTGAGCGAAGCACGCCGCGAGGAGATCTTCGACGCAGTCGGTGGGTGGTGCCAGGCCTGGTCGGTCGGGCACGCTTCCCCCCTGGAGTGTGACGAGTGGGGAATGACCGAGGCGCTCCGGGTGGCGGCACGTCGCGCCCTGGCCGGCCTCGGTGCCTCGCCCCAGGCTGTGCTCGTCGACGGGCCGGTCGACCTGTTGCGCCACTCCGAGGATCCCTTCGAGGGAGTGGTGCGGCCCGTCGTCGACGGGGACGCCAAATGTGCGTCGGTAGCGGCTGCCTCGGTCCTGGCCAAGGTCGTGCGGGACCGGCTCATGCGCCAGGAGGCGGACCACTTCCCGGCGTATGCCTTCGAGAGGAACAAGGGCTACCCCTCGCCGATCCACCAGGCGGCCCTGCGGGGATACGGGCCCTCGTCGATCCATCGCCGGAGCTGGGCCTATGTCCGTGACCTCCCGTGGTGCGGGCAGGGCCACTTCGTCCGCTCAGACGACGGTGGAGACCTCGGCGAAGTGGCAGGCGACCGGGTGTCCCTGGCCGCGGTCGACCAGGGCCGGCTCTTCGGTGGCACAGATCTCCTGCGCCTTCCAGCAGCGGGTGCGGAAGCGGCAGCCCGAGGGCGGTGACTGCGGGCTCGGCACATCGCCTTCGAGGACGATGTGCTTGCGGGCCCGCTCGGCCCTGGGGTCGGGAATGGGCACCGCCGAGAGCAGCGCCTGGGTGTAGGGGTGCGCCGGCCGGTCGTAGACGTTGGCTCGGTCACCGATTTCGACGATCTTGCCCAGGTACATGACGGCGACCCGGTCGGAGATGTGCCGGACCACCGAGAGGTCGTGCGCAATGAACAGGAATGCGACGCCCAGTTCTTTCTGCAGGTCGTCGAGCAGGTTGACGACGCCGGCCTGAATGGAGACGTCGAGCGCGGACACTGGCTCGTCCAGGACCAGCAGCTTGGGTTGGAGTGCCAGGGCCCGGGCGATGCCGACTCGCTGGCGCTGACCCCCGGAGAACTCGTTGGGGTAGCGATTGGCGTGGTAAGGCTCGAGGCCCACCAGCTTGAGCATCTCGGCTACGCGCGCCTGTATGGCTGTTCGGTCGCGTATGCCGTGTATCTGCAGCGGCTCGGCAATGGCCTGGCCGATGGCCAGCCGAGGGTCGAGCGAGGCGAACGGGTCCTGGAAGACCACCTGCATGTCCCGCCGCACCTTCCGCATGTCGGTAGTGCTCAGGCCGGTCAGCTCGGTCCCCTCGAACTTGACCGAGCCCGACGTCGCCTTGGTCAGCTGCAGCACCGCTCGTCCGGTGGTCGACTTCCCGCACCCCGACTCGCCGACGAGGCCCAGGGTCTCCCCGGGGTTGATGCTGAAAGAGACCCCCGAGACCGCATGGACGGCCCCGACGCGGCGGCGCACGAACGTGCCGCTGCGCAATGGGAATTCCTTGACCAGGTCGGTTACTTCCAGCAGGGGCGATTCGGTGGCGGGCGCCGCGCCCTCGGTCCCGACCGCGGGCACCGTCATACGATCACGTTGTCCACGACGCCGTCGGAGAAGACCTTCCCGTGGTCGCCGCGACCGACGGCCTCGGCAAAGTGGCAGGCGGCCCGGTGCTCGCCCAGGGCCGAGTTCACCGATGGGACCACGACGAGCTCGGGTTCGGTCTCGCGGCAGATGTCGGCGGCGAGGGGGCAGCGGGCGGCGAACGGGCAGCCCGTGCGGTCTCCGAGCATGGAGGGCGGGGAGCCCGGGATCTGTCGCAGGCGTTCGGTGCCGTCGCTGTCGAGCCGCGGCAGTGAGCCGAGCAGGCCCAGGGTGTAAGGCATGGAAGGCCGGTAGAAGACGTCCTCGGCGGTCCCGATCTCGACCGGGCGCCCGGCGTACATCACGAGGACGCGATCGGCCAGACCGGCGATGACCCCGAGGTCATGGGTGATCAGCAGCAGCGCAGCACCGGTCTCCGCCATCGCTGTCTTGAGCGAGTTCAACACCTGGGCCTGCACCGTGACGTCGAGCGCGGTGGTGGGCTCGTCGGCCAGAATCACCTCGGGGTCGTTGGCCATGGCGATGGCGATGACGGCCCGCTGGCGCATGCCACCTGAGAATTCGTGCGGGTAGTTGTCGACCCGCTCCGCCGGATTGGGAATGCCGACCATGGCCAGCAGCTCAATGGCGCGGGCCATGGCCGCGTCCTTGGAGATGTCCTGGTGGGCCAGGATCGCCTCGGTGATCTGCCACCCGATGGTGTAGACGGGGTTCAGCGAGGTCATCGGGTCCTGGAAGATCATGGCGATGCCGGTGCCCCGCACCTTGGTCAGCTCTTTCTCCTTTAGCGTGAGGAGATCGTCGCCGCCAAAGCGGATGGAACCGCGTACGTTGGCGCCCTTGGGGAGCAAACCCATGGTGGCCAGGGCGGTCACCGACTTGCCCGAGCCCGACTCGCCGACAATGCCCAGGACCTCTCCGGGCGCGAGGGAGAGGTCCACACCGCGCACGGCGTGGACCACACCGTCCTTGGTCGGGAAGTCGACTTCCAGATGCTCGACCTGCAGGGTGGGCTCGGTCATCAGGCCCTGACCCGGCTCTTCTTGGGGTCGAAGGCCTCACGCAGGCCGTCGCCGATGAGGAAGATCGACAGGATGAGGATGATCAGGAAAACGACGGGGAACACGAAGAGCCACCATTCGGTGGTGGCCGAGTCCTGACCCTGGTCCACCAGCAGCCCCAGTGACACGTTCGGTGGCTGTACGCCCAACCCCAGGAATGACAGCGTGGACTCGAAAATAATGCTGAGGGCGACCGTGAGGGTGGCGTTGACGATGATGGGCCCGACTGCGTTGGGCAGCATGTGCTTGACGATGATGCGCCGGTTGGTCGCGCCCAGCGCCCGCGAGGCTTCCACGAAGTCACGCTCGCGCAACGACAGGAAGTCGGCCCGCACCAGGCGGGCGACGTAGGTCCACGACAGCAGGCCGATGATGATGGCCAGGCCCAGCCAGTTGTCGGACTCCTTGGACAGCTTGTTGGCCAGCACGATCAGCACCGCCAGCACAGGGAGCACCAGGACGAGGTCGACGAAGCGCATCAGGAGCGAGTCGACCCAGCCCCGGTAGAAGCCCGCGATGGCGCCGATGGTGACACCGATGAGGGTGGCCATGGCCGCCACGGTCAACGCGATCTCAATGTCCTTCTCGACGCCGGCCATGACCTGGGCGAACATGTCGTTCCCGATGGCGTTGGTGCCGAACGGGTTCGACCACGAGGGCGGGTCGTTCAGGTTGTTCGTGATCGAGGTGTAGCTGTACTGCCAGAAGTGGCCGACCAGCACGGACGAAATGGCGAGGAGGGCGAACACGCAGAGCCCGATCATGCCCATGCGCTGGTGGAGGAAGCGCCCGAGAAGGATCCGCCATTGGCTCTTTGCCTCACCCGACATCCCGTAGGCGTCGGCCCCTCCGAGCTCGACGCCGGCCCCGGCGCCGGCCAGGGTGTGCGCGCCGGCCTCGACCGTCGCCACGCGCTCGGGCGTCTGAATCACGAAGTTCTCGTTGCCAGTCGGATCAGCCATAGCGGATTCTGGGATCGAGCACGCCATAGAGGATGTCGGCGAGCAGGTTGAAGAGGATGACGAAGGTCGCGGTGACGAGGAGGTAGGCCAACATGACGTTTACGTCGAGGTTGGTCACGCCCGTCAGGTACCACTGCCCGAGTCCCTGCCACCCGAAGATGATCTCGGTGATGATGGCACCGCCGAGCACGGCGGCGAAGTCGAGGGCCACGACCGTCGTCACGGGGATGAGCGCATTGCGCAGGACGTGGCGGACGAGGACGCGGCGCCGGCTGAGGCCCTTGGCCCGAGCCAGGCGCACATGGTCCGCGTCGAGGGTCTCAATCATGGACGAGCGCTGGTAGATCGCCCATGAGCTGTACGAAATGAGGATGAGCGTCAGGACCGGTAGCGCGGTGTGTTCGGCGTAGTCGGGGAGCCGGCTGAGAAACGACCCGCTGAGCGTCGGGCTCTGCTCGCCGTCGGTGTAGAAGATGGTCGTCCCGAGGTGCTGGTTGATCGGGATCGCCACGAACTCCTTGAGGGCGAGCCCGAGGACGAACACCGGGGTCGCCAGCAGCACGAAGTTGGTGACCGTGATGGCGTGGTCGGTCAGCTTGTTCTGGCGCACTGCGGCCAGGACGCCCATGAAGATGGCCACGAAGATGGCGATGATCGTGGCGATGACCACCATGCGCAGGGTGACGAAGAGATGCGACGTCATCTGGGACGCCACGTCCTGGCCGTTGATGGTCGAGCCGAGGTTGCCGTGGAGGACGCCGCTGAACCAGATCCAGTAGCGCTGCCACAGCGGGTCGTTGAGGTGCAACAGGTTCTCCCGGGCCACGATGGTGGAGTGAGGGATGTGGGGGTTGGCGTTGAGGAGCGCCAGGGGGTTGCCCGAGCTGGCGACGAGGAGGAAGACGAAGATCGTCGCGAAGAAGAGGACGACGATGCTGATGAGCAGGCGCCTCATGATGTAGGCGAACATGGGCGGAGTTTAGGTGGGGCAGTGCGAACGCAGAGGGAGGGGCCGACCGGAGCCGACCCCTCCCTTTTTCGCGTTCGCCCAATCGGCTACGAGCCGATGGTCCAGTTCTCGGCGTTCCAGGTGACCCCGGTGCTCGAGGTGTTCGGGACGACGCCCTTGAGGCTGTTGGACCAGGCCCAGAACACGGGCTGCTGGTACAGAGGCAATGTCACCATGTTCTGCCATAGGGCGGCGTCGGCCTTGTTGTAGTCCTCGATCTCCTGGGACTGGCTCGGCGCCGCGGAGCCAGATGCCAACAGCTTGTCGATCTCCGTGCTGGCCGAGTGCGTCCAGTTCTCGCCGCACATCGTTGCGTTGGTGTACGAGCAGTAGATGGGCTGGTTCCCGGAGATGAACGGCGTGCTCACCCAGGCGAACTCGCCGATCTGGTAGGCGCCGGTCGGCAGGTTGGTCCCGAAGAAGGTGTTGGCGTCGTAGTTCTGGATGTTGAGCTTTATCCCGATCGCCTTCATCTGGGCCTGGAAGAGCTCCTCCGTCTCGGCGCGGATGCTGTTGCCCGTCGTCGACTGGATGGTGAAGGTCAGTGGCTGGCCCTTCTGCGGCCCGTAGTTGGGCTCGAAGTAGCCGTTCACCTTCTTGAAGCCCAACTCCTTGAGCAGGCTGATCGACTGGCTCGGGCTGTAGGCGTAGCTCGTGCCCTTGTAACCCGCTTGGGTCGGCATGAGCATGCGGCTGCCGAGCGGCGTGACGCTCTTGGAGATTTCACCGACGGTGCGGGCGATGATCGCCTGACGGTTCACGCCATGGGCGATGGCCTCGCGCACCTGCACCTTGGCCAGGTACGGGTCGGCCTGGTTGAAGTCGAAGTGCTCGAACTGGAGACCCGGCTGCGTCACCTTCGTCGTGTTCGGCACCTGGCTGGCCGTCTGCACGATGGAGAGGTTCAACGAGGTCGGGTTGAAGATGTCGATCTCCTTGTTCTGCAAGGCCGGCACCAACTGGCTGTCGTCGGAGAAGAACTGGAAGACGAGCTTGCTGAGCTTGGCCGGCGTGCCCCAGTAGGTGGGGTTCCGCGTCAGGACCAGTGACTGGTTCGCGTTGTAGCTCTGAATCTTGAACCAGCTGCCCGAGATGACCTGGGCCGGACCGGCGAAGCCGGTGTTCCAGCCGACCGTCCGGGCGATGTGGGCCGGGACGATGTTGCCGAACAGGCTGCGCCAGTCGGAGAATGAGGGCTTGAAGGTCACTGTGATGGTGCGACCGTTCGGGCACAGGCCGACGTTGCGGTCAGCCGTGCTGCCGGCGGCGCAGGCAGCACCACCCGAGGGGGCGGAGCCCACGACGGACGAGATTTGGTTGTACCCGGCGCTCGAGGCGACGTCGTAGGGCTGGTTGCCGACGTCGGTGTAGGCGGGGTTGGCGCTCTGCGCCTGCCAGTTGTAGATGAAGTCGTCGGCGGTGATCGGCGTCCCGTCGGACCAGACGGCCTTGGGATTGAGTTTGTACACGACGGTCTGGGGGCTGGTGCTGGTCACCGTGGCGCTCTCCAGCAGCTGGTTGTTCAGCACTGGCTGGAGCTTGTTGTTCACGATGAAGGCCTGGGGCCACACCATGTTCATGATCTCCTGGAGGACGAACTCCGACGCGGCCGAGGTGTTGATGTTGAACCCGGCCAGGTTCTCGTCGAGCGCCATGGTGGCCGTGCCGCCGGACGATGACGTCTTCGATGCCGCGCTGCTCGGCGTCGGCGCCACCGCGATGACCGACACGGACAGTGCCGCTGCCGCCATGGCGGCAAAGGCCGACCGCTTCAAGTACCCCTTGAGTCGCATTGTGCTCCCTTGCTTGTCGGTCGCCCCGGTGACGGCCGATGTATTGCGCCTCCGCAGTGCAACGTCCACTGTGAATGTCGGAAGATGGTCGTAAATGTAATGCAATTGCCATATTCGTTTCTGTCAACCCCCAAAGAAATCCTGCAGAAACACGCAAGCCAGCATCCCGATCCGGTGCGCAGCGCCCGTTTACACACCATTCCTGCGCGTGGGGGAAATCTGACGCGTCAGACAGTACCTGAGAGCGAGCTGAGAGGTTCCTGCGTGATCTGTGAATCTGACCGTTAAATTAGGCCCAGCCGATGGTCTATGTCCTTGCCGTACTGGCAGCCCTCTCCAACGCGCTGACCAGCGTGTTCCAACGCTTGGGCGTCGAAGACGCCCCTGCAGAGTCCACCATGCGCCTGAGTCTGATGGCGCACGCCATCCGTCGTGGTGTGTGGCTTTTGGGTTTCGGTTTCATGATCTGCGCATTTCTGCTGCAGGCCTTCGCTCTGCACATCGGGCGACTCTCTGTGGTGCAACCGATCCTGACGATGGAATTGCTTTTCCTCGTTTTCATCCTCGGGACCTACTTTCGTTTCTCCATCTCCATCCGCGAATGGGTGGGCGCCGGCGCCATCGCCCTGGGGCTCTCGGGCTTTCTCTTCTTCGCCGACCCGGGTGGCGGGGAGCAGACGCCCACCAATCTGGGCTGGATCGTGGTCGGCGGTTGTGCCAGCGCGTTGATCGTCCTCACGGTGGTGGCCACCCGCTACGGCCCGCGCTGGTGGAAGGCGGCCATGTTCGGCAGCGCGGCAGCCATCTCCTTTGCGTTCACGGCCGCCCTGATCAAGGTGGTGAGCGACTACGCGGCGAACGACTGGGTGACCATGTTCGTGCATTGGCAGACCTACGGCGTCATCGTGTTCGGCCTGGCCGGCCTTTTCTTGACCCAGAACGCTTTCCATGCCGGCCCGCTGGCCGCTTCGCAGTCGACCCTGGTCTTGGTCGATCCGCTTGTCAGCATCTGCATCGGCATCGCCCTTTTCGGCGACTCCTTGCGGACGTCCGGCCCCTACGGCCCGCTCGAGGCACTCTCGCTCCTCGTGATGTTCATGGGAGCCGTGTTCCTCTCACACTCGCCGTTGATCACGGGCATTCGGAGCGAAGGCAAGGGTGCCGAGTACGACGACCTGCTGTCGCGACGCCTCAAGCACCCCCACGAGGTCGACCAGGAAGCGGTGAGCGAAGGCGGCCTGCCGCCTTTCTCGTCGGCCTGATCAGCCCGCCGGCTCTCCGGCCCGTTCCACCACGCGCCGCACCAGGGCGGCGAACTGATCCGGGTGCGACAGGTGTGCGCCATGCTGCGCGTTGGCGATTTCGTAGACGACGGCACCGGTGACGTTGTCACCCAGCCAATCGACCGTCCGCCGGTGGTGTGCCGCCGATGTCGGGCCGCCCCGGCCGAAGAGCGTGGGCACGTCCAGCGAGGTGACGTCGAAGGGAGGGTTCGTGCGCCGCATGGCGCGCAGGTCGGCCACCAGTGCCGGGCCGTCAGCCCGTCTCTGCGCCCGGCCGTCCTCGGTCAGGCGGGCCCAGGAGCCTGTGCCGACCATGCGTCCGAAGAAGCGTTCGACCTCCTCACCCGGATCGTCGGACAGCGGTGGCCACGTGGCCCCCTCCTGCGCACCCTGGCGCCGGAAGCCCAGCCACGGCATGGGCGGCTCGAATGCTCCGATGGAGTCGAAGGCCCGGGGCTGCGCCAGCGCGGCGCCGATCACCACGTCGCCACCCAGGCTGTGCCCGATGGCTACCACCGGGGCGCTGCCGGCCTCGGCGCGCGCCGTGTCGGCAATGGCGAGCAGATCATCGATATGTCCCCGGAGGTCCACGACCCCACCGTCCCGGGAGCCTTGGTAGCCCCTCCGGTCGTAGGCGATCGTGGAGAACTCGGGGAGCCGGCGCATCACACGCCGGAAGCTGTCACCGCGGTCGAGCGAGCCGTGGACGAAGACAACCGTGGCGGCGCCGGGCGCCGCGGCCGGCCGCGCGGTGAAGTGAAGGGCGGCCGGGAAGGTCATGGGCAGGGCAGACGCTATCCGGACTGCCCATGAGACCCGATCGCCGCCGGTAGGGTTGCAGCATGACCCAGTTCGGCGGCTCAGGAGGCTCATTCGGGCCCAACGCCTGGCTCGTCGACGACATGTACGACCGTTTCCTGGCCGATCCCGACTCGGTCAGCGAGAGCTGGCGGGAGTTCTTCGCCGACTACCGCCCCGCCCCGGTCCCTGCACCGCAACCCCAAGCGCAGGCACCGGCACCGGCACCGGCCGTGTCGACCGCGCCCCAGCCCGGGGCCACCGTCCCGGTGGCCGCCGACCCGGCTCCACGTCTCTCCGTTCCGGCGGAGCAGGAGGAGGCCACCCCGCTGCGCGGCGCGGCCTCGCGGATCGTGGCCAACATGGAAGCCAGCCTGAGCGTGCCCACGGCGACCAGCGTGCGGACGGTGCCGGCCCGCCTCCTCGAGGTGAACCGCCTCATCCTGAACAACCAGTTGGCCCGGACCACGGGGGCCAAGGTCAGCTTCACGCACATCATCGGCTACGCCGTTGTGCGCGCCTTGCTCGACGTCCCCGCGCTGAATGCGGCCTTCGTGGCTGATGCGGACGGGAAGGGCAAGCCGGGCGTCATCCACCACAAGCACGTGGGCCTGGGCCTGGCCGTGGACCAGCAGAAGAGTGACGGGAGCCGCACGCTGCTCGTGCCGTGCATCAAGGATGCCGATGCGCTCGACTTCCGCTCCTTCGTCCTCGCCTACGAGGACCTCGTGCGCAAGATCCACACCAACAAGATCGGCCCCGACGACTTCGCCGGCACGACCGTTTCCCTGACCAACCCCGGGACGCTCGGCACGGTGCAGTCCGTGCCGCGTCTCATGCCGGGGCAGGGCGCCATCATCGGCGTCGGCGCGCTCGGCTATCCGGCTGGTTTCGAGGCGGCCGATCCCCGCGTGCTGGCCCAGCTGGGCCTCGGCAAGGTGGTGACGCTCACCTCCACTTACGACCATCGCATCATTCAGGGCGCCGAGTCAGGCCTGTTCCTCGGCCGCGTCGCCGCCCTGATCACCGGTGCCGACGGCTTCTACGACGACCTGTTCGAGTCCATGGGCGTGCCCTACGAGCCGGTCCGGTGGCAGGTGGACAACAATGCCGGCGCCGGCAGCGAAGAGGCAGAGCACCAGCGCCTGGTGAAGCAGGTGCACGTGCAGACGCTCATCAACATGTACCGGGTGCGTGGCCACCTCATCGCCCACCTCGATCCGCTCGACGCGGAGCCTCCCCACATCCACCCCGAGCTCGACCCCATGACCTACGGGCTCACGATCTGGGACCTGCCGCGTCAGTTCGTCGCCGACGGCCTGGCCGGGCGCGACGTGGCGACCCTCGACGAAATCCTTCACGTACTGCGCGACGCCTACTGCCGGACGCTCGCCATCGAATACATGCACATTCAAGATCCTGAGCAGAAGCGCTGGATACAACAGCACGTCGAGGGCCAGCCGGCGACCCTCAACATTGAGGAGCAACGGCACATCCTCGGTCGGCTCAACGCCGCCGAGGTGTTCGAGCGCTTCCTCCACACGCGCTACGTCGGGCAGAAGAGGTTCGGTCTCGAGGGAGCGGAATCGACCATCGTCCTCTTGGACGCGCTGCTCGACGCCGCGGCGGGCTCAGGCGTGGCCGAGGTCGTGATGGGCATGGCTCACCGCGGTCGCCTCAACGTCTTGGCCAACATCGTCGGGAAGTCGTACCGCGAGATCTTCGAGGAGTTCGAGGGCAACCTCGACCCCGAGTCGGTGCAGGGCTCGGGTGACGTCAAGTACCACAAGGGCGCCCGCGGGATGTTCCACGGCACGGCGGGGGAGGAGCTCCCCATCACCTTGGCGTCCAACCCCTCGCATCTCGAAGCGGTCGACCCGGTTGTCGAGGGCATGACGCGGGCGAAGCAGGACAGGATTTCCCCGCCCACCGATGGCACCCCCGCCGCGGCAAAGGACGGTCTCGACGGATTCCCGTGCATGTCCGTGCTGGTCCACGGCGACGCCGCCTTCGCCGGTCAGGGAGTCGTGGCCGAGACGCTCAACCTGTCCGGCCTTTCCGGCTACCGCACCGGCGGCACGGTGCACGTGGTCATCAACAACCAACTCGGCTTCACCACGGCACCGGCATCGGCCCGGAGTTCGGTCTACCCGACCGACGTGGCGAAAATGGTGCAGTCCCCGATCTTCCATGTGAACGGTGACGACCCCGAGGCGTGCGTGCGGGCGGCCCGGCTGGCCTTCACGTTCCGCCAGACCTTCCACAAGGATGTCGTCATCGACCTCGTCTGCTACCGCAAGCACGGGCACAACGAGGGTGACGATCCCAGCTACACGCAGCCGCTGATGTACCAGCGCATTGAAGCCAAGCGCTCGGTGCGCAAGCTCTACACGGAGTCGCTGGTGCGCCGGGGCGACATCACGCTCGACGAGGCGGAGTCCGCGCTCGACGACTTCAACGCCAGCCTGCAGGTCGTTCTCGACGAGGTGCGTGGCGAGCCCTCACTGGCCCCGACGGAGCTCCCGGCACCCGAACCGGCACCTACTGACCAGCCGTCCCCCGAGACGGGCGTCGGGGCGGACGTCCTGCGAGCCCTGTCTTCGGTGGTGCGATCCGTGCCCGACGGCTTCATGATCCACCCGAAGTTGGAGCGCCAGTTCGTCCAGCGCGACCAGCTCGTGGCCGGCGGCCAGGTCGACTGGGCCCTGGCCGAGGCCCTAGCCATCGGCTCGCTCATGTACGAGGGCGTCAACGTGCGGCTGACCGGGCAGGACACCCGTCGCGGCACCTTCAGCCATCGCCATGCCGTCCTGGTCGACTACTCCAACGGGGAGGAGTTCGTGCCCCTCGCCCATATCCGCGCCGGTCTGCACCGAATCGGCGCGGACACCCTGGAGCCGTCCGAGCCGATGGGGAACTTCACCGTGCGGGACTCCCTGCTCTCCGAATATGCGGCCGTCGGCTTCGAGTACGGCTATTCCGTCGAGGCGCCGGAGGCCCTGGTGGCCTGGGAGGCGCAATTCGGCGACTTCGCCAACGGTGCCCAGATCATCATCGACAACTTCATGGTGGCGGCCGAGAACAAGTGGGGGCAGTTCGCCGGACTGACCCTGCTGCTGCCCCACGGGTACGAGGGGCAGGGCCCTGAGCACTCGTCGGCCCGCTTCGAGCGGTTCCTCGCGCTGTCGGCGCGGGGCAACCTGCGGGTGACGATCCCTTCGACCTCGGCCCAGTACTTCCACCTCTTGCGCTCGCAGGCGAAGGCCACCCCGAAGCGGCCCCTGGTCGTGGTGACCCCCAAATCGATGCTGCGGGCCCACGCCTCCCGCTCGACCTTCGCCGAGCTCCAGGCGGGCTCCTTCCAGCATGTGATCGATGACGCGTCCATCGAGGATGCCTCGACGGTCCGCCGCATTGTGCTGTGCAGCGGGAAGATCGCCCAGGAGGCGATGCAGCACCGCGCCGAGCTCGAGCCTGCGGAGGCATCCGAGGTGGCAATCGTCCGGGTCGAGCAGCTCTATCCGTGGCCGTTGCCGCTCCTCACCGGTGTCTTCGAGCGGTACGCCGAGGCATCCGAAGTGGTGTGGCTCCAAGAGGAGCCCGAAAACATGGGAGCCTGGTCGTTCGTGCATGCCCGCCTCCACGCCTGCCTGCCCGACCGGCTGCGGCTCCGCCACGTGAGTCGGGCCGAATCGGCCAGCCCTGCCATAGGGAGCGCCGCCCTGCATCAGTTGGAGCAGGCCGATCTGTTGCGTCGTGCCATTGGCTGAATCGCACCACGTTGTGGTGGACGGGTCGAACCTGGCCACCGAAGGACGAACGTTCCCGAGCCTCGAGCAACTCGACGAGGCCGTGCGCGCGTACGCCTCCGAGGACCCTGACGCCAGCATCATCGTCGTGGTCGACGCCACCTTCGAGCACCGGGTCGATGACGCCGAACGCGAAGAGGTGCGCCAGGCCATGCTCAATGGCGAAATCATTTCGCCACCGGCCGGCGCCATCGGCCGCGGGGACGCCTTCGTGCTGCGAATTGCTGAACGCACCACGGCCACCGTGCTGTCCAACGACTCCTTCCAGGAATTCCACGGCGAGCATCCCTGGCTCTTCGAGGAGGGGCGCCTGATCGGCGGCAAGCCCGTGCCCGGCGTGGGATGGATCTTCACGCCCCGGCTGCCCATTCGGGGACCCAAGAGCCGCGCCTCGACAGCAGAGGCCCGGGCGAAGAAGGACCCTGAATCGGCCCCCGCCAAGGCCGCCGAACTGGCCAAGGCGGCCAAGAAGGCGGCAAAGAGAACGTCAAAGGCCCGCAAGAGCGCCCCGGCGCAGGCGGCAGCGCCGGTCGATACTTCCTGGCCGATCACGCCGACCGCGCCCCCTCCGGGTCGAGCCAAGGTCAACCCCGTCTTCTCGAGTGCCGTCGACGAAGCGGTCGAGGAGGCGTTGCATCCGCCGAAGCCCGAGAAATCCCGGGGCGCCGCCAAGAAGGACAGCGTGCCCAAGAAAGCGGCTCCCGAGAAGCAGGCCAAGGCCAAGAGGGGCGCCCCGTCGGGAAGTGGCGGCGACGGCAGGCGATCTCAGGCAAAGGCCGATGCCCCGGCGGTCCATGACAGCGGCCGGCACCAGAAACAGCGGCCGACACCGCCACCGGCCGTCAACGAGCCGCTGGCCTTCATCCATTTCGTTGCGGCCTTCCCGGTCGGGAGCACGATTCAGGGCGAGGTCGTGTCGTTCACGTCGCACGGCGCCATGGTCGATGTCCCGCTCCCGGGCGGTGGGGCCCTGCACTGCTACATCCCGTTGACCGCCATGGGCACGCCGCCTCCGATCAAGGCGCGCCAGGTGTTGCAGAAGGGCGAGGTGCGCTCCTTCGTGTTGGCCGGGCTGGACCCACCGCGGCGGGTCGCTGAGTTGGCGATCCCTTCGGGGGAGGCGGCAGTCCTGGAGACGGTCCAGGCGAAGAACGATGCGTCGGCGATAACGGGGGCGTCCACCACGAAGGCCGGCCCGTCGACCAAGAAGGCGGCAGCTCCGGCGAAGAAGGCGGCAGCTCCGTCCAAAAAGCCGGCAGCTCCCGTCAAGAAGGCAGCCAAGAAGGCGGCAGCTCCCGCCAAGAAGGCCGCCAAGAAGGCCGCCGACAAGGCGGTGCCTTCAGCCGAGAAGGCGCCGGCCCAGAAGGAGTCGGCCAAGAAGTCGTCGGCCCAGAAGGCCGCCGCCAAGAAGGCGCCGGCCAAGAAGGCCGCCAAGGCCAAGAAAGTGCCCGCCAAGAAGGCACCGGCCAAGAAAGCCGGTAAGGCGCGGGCAGAATGAGAGTCAGAGGGCTCCAATGACGGAGTTGCCCAGACCTGCCGATGTCCTGCCCCATCGGCCGCCCTTCCTCTTCGTGACCGAGCTGACCGCGGTCGATCCCGGTGTCTCGGCCAGCGGACGCTGGGAGCTCACGGGTGAGGAATCCTTCTTCGGAGGGCATTTCCCCGGCCGCCCCACTCTCCCCGGAGTCCTGATGGTCGAATCGATGGCGCAGCTGGGAGGCATCGCCGTTCTGCTCGACGAGCGGTACGCCGGCAAGTTGCCGCTCTTCGGTGGGATCGAACGGGCCCGCTTCCGCCGCCAGGTCGTCCCGGGTGAGACACTCGAGCTCGAGGTGACGATGGACCGGCTGTCCGCCCGGGCGGGAAAGGGGCACGGCAGAGCTTCGGTGGGCGGGCAAACCGCCTGCGAAGCTGAGTTGCTGTTCGTCATTGTCGACGGGGGAGCGAACTGATGCGGCTGGCGACCTGGAACGTGAACTCATTGACGGCCCGGATGCCACGGGTCACCGAGTGGCTCGAGCTGCAGCAGCCCGACGTGCTCTGCATGCAGGAGACCAAGCAGGCGGATGACAAGTTCCCCGAAGAAGCGTTCGCCGAGCTTGGCTATGAGTCCGTCCACTACGGCGACGGGCGCTGGAACGGAGTGGCCATCGTGAGCAGGGTCGGGCTGGAGGGCGTAACCCGTGGCTTCGGTACTTCGGACGACGAGAACGGCTGCCGGATCGTGTCGGCGGAGTGCGGCGGAACGCGAGTCTTCTCGGTCTATGTGCCGAACGGGCGCGCGCTCGACAACGAAATGTACGAGGTCAAGTTGGCCTGGTTGGCCCGTCTCCGCACCACGCTGGACGAGACGTGTCCACCGGGCTCCTCGGTGGCGGTATGCGGCGACTTCAACGTGGCGCCCGACGACGGTGACGTCTGGGACCCGGCCGTGTTTGCCGGCGCGACCCACGTGAGCCAGCCGGAACGCGACGCGCTGCGGGCCGTCGAGGCGTGGGGGCTGGACGACGTCTTCAAACGGTTCAACGACCCCGGGACCTTCACGTGGTGGGACTACCGGGCGGGTGACTTCCACCAAGGTCGGGGGCTGCGGATCGACCTGGTGCTGGTGAGCGACGATCTCGTGCAGCGCGCCACCGGCTCATTCAGGGATCGGGACGCCCGCAAGGGGCAGAAGCCCTCCGACCACGCGCCCGTGGTGGTGGATTTCGCCGCCCGCTGAGGAGCGTACGACCCGAAGGTGCATGGCCTTCGCCAAGGAGCAACCGCCATTGCTCGGCCATGCACCTCCGTCGACCGATTCCCCAAACCCGTGTGGCCGTCGCCAAGAGCAGCCGCCGCTGCTCGGCCACACGTCGGGAGAATCGATGTGGGTCTCGCCTTTCGAAAAGGCCTTACCGCAGATCCAGCAGCAGATCGCGTAACGGGACGCCGTCGCAGATCATCATGATCTTGTCGAAGTCCGCCGGTGTCAGGGACTGCTGCACCTGGGACCAGCTCGTGGCGCCGTCACGCATGTAGGCCATGAAGATCTCCCAGACGGCCAGCCGCTTGCGCATCCGCTCCACTTCGAACTCCACCGAGGCGTAATCGATCACCTCGGACGGGTCGGACAGATCGTCCTTCGCCGCCGCGACCGGCGGAGTGTGCAGGAGATCCCGACGCAGCCGATCGAGGGCTGCATCCATGGCGTGCGGGTCGGAGGAGGGATGGCTTTCTGTTTCCATCTGCATGTGGCTCCTCCTCGGTAAAGACCGCCCCCGGGTGCACTCATTCCGGGCACGCCCTCTTCGAGGTGCATGCTGACATGCGGAATTTGGGCGCTATAGAGCCGTTGGAACCTATTCGGCAGGCCAGGCACGTTTGTTGTCGCACCATTGCGACGGTTGTCCGGCCGTTGCTCGCCGTAGGCATGAACGTGCCGTGTTAGAGCAGGACCTCAATGAGGGTCGGTCCCGCTTCGCTGAAACCGGCGGCCAACGCCGTCGTCAGGTCCTCGGCGTTCTCGACCCGTCGTGCCGGCACGCCCAGGCCCCGGGCGAGTTCGCAGAAGTCGAGATCGGGATCGGTGAGGTCGAGCAACCGGCGGGCCATCGGTCCGCCGGCGTCGGCTCCCACTCGGTGCAGCTCCATGTTCAAGATGGCGTAGCTCCTGTTGGAGAGCACCAGCGTGGTCACGTTCAGGCCCTCGCGCGCCTGGGTCCACAGCGCCTGCAGCGTGTACATGGCGCTGCCGTCGGCCTGCAGGCAGAGAACCGGCCGCTCCGGGGCCGCCACCGCCGCCCCGGTCGCCATCGGGAGCCCGATGCCGATGGCGCCTCCCGTGAGTGTGAGCCAGTCGTGGCGCGGTGCGCCGGCCGTTGCCGCCGAGACCAAGAAACCGGCGGTGTTGCCCTCGTCGACGACGATGGCCCCCTCGGGCAAGGTGGCGCCCACGGCAGCCGCCAACGTCTCCGAACTGACGGCCCCGGTGGGGCGGTCCGGCCGGACCGACGCCGCGGGCAGGGCGCCGTCGGCCGGCGCGCCGAGTGCCTCGGCCAGCGCGGCCAGCGCTCCGGGGGCATCTTCGCCGGCCCGGGCCAGGGTGTGCACGGTGCACCCTGGTGGGACGAGGTCACTGGCCTTGTCGGGGTAGGCGAAGAAGGACACCGGCGACTTGGCGTCGACCAGGACGAGGTGCCGGATCCCGTCGAGCTGGGCCTGGGCCATCTCGGCCAGGTAGGCCAGCCGGTCCACCGCTGGGATGCCCGCCCCCCGCTCGAGATTCGCCGGGAAGGTCTCACCCAGGAGGAGTGCCCCCGATGTCACCGCCACCCGGCTGGCCGCCTGCAGCCCGGCCGCCCGCAGGGCGCGCCCACCGAGGAGGAGGGCGGACGGCTCGCCTCCTCGCAGGGCGTCGGCCACCTCGTCGATGGTCTCGCCCGGCACCGTGCTGGGTCGGCCGCGAGGCCGGGGAGCGGCAGGCCCGGTGGCCGACTCCGACCACGACGCGTCCGCCGGCAGGACCAGGGTGGCCACACAGCCGGGGGGGCCGAGGGCGGCGGCCACGGCGTCGGCTGCATCGGCACCGACGTCGTCGGCCCGGGCCGTGGAGCGGAACCACCCCGACACGGGGGCCGCGATGGACGCGATGTCCGACTGCAGGGGTGCGTCGTACCGGGCGTGGTAGGTGGCGTGGTCGCCCACAATGTTGACCATCGGCGTCCGGGCCCGCCGGGCGTTGTGCAAGTTGGCCAGTCCGTTGCCCAGGCCCGGCCCGAGGTGCAGCAGTGTTGCCGCCGGGCGATCGGCCACGCGCCCGTAGCCGTCGGCCGCCCCGGTCACGACTCCTTCGAACAGGCAGAGCACACCCCGCATGGCCGGCACATCGTCGAGCGCGGCCACGAAGTGCATTTCCGAGGTGCCCGGGTTGGCGAAGCAGACGTCGACGCCGGCGCCGACCAGGGTCGACAGGAGGGAGCGGGCGCCGTTCACGAGCTGGCCCCCGTCGTGGCCACGCCGAGCAGCCGGTCCGGGCCGAGGATCCCCTGAGGGTCGAAGGCTCGCTTAATGGAGCGCATGAGCTCCAACGACACCGGATCCTGCAGCTCGAGGAAATAGGGGAGCTTCGCCGTCCCGATGCCGTGTTCCCCCGAAATGGCCCCCCCGACGTCCAGGGCGAGCTCGAAGCTCGCATGCATGAGGGCGTGTCGTTGCTCGTCGTCCGGCTGGAAGACCGTGATGTGCACGTTGCCGTCGCCGATATGACCGCAGCCCGAGACGAGCGCCCCGTGCTCCTGGGCCAACACGGCCACCCGGGCCAGGTAGTCGGGGATAGTCGCTCGCGGCAGGACGGCATCGATGAGGTCGTCGGCCCCGGCTGCCTTGCCGACGTAGAACGCCCGCTCCCGGGCCGCAATGAGGTGTGCCCCCGAGGTCGGCGGCAGCACGTACACGTCGAGCGCCCCCAGCTCCTCGAGCAGTGCGGCAAGCCGCTCGACGTCTTCGTCGATCCGGACGGCCTCCATGCCCTCCAGCACCACCACGAGATAGGCGAGGGTGCGGGCCTTCACGTCCTCGGGCACGCCGAGGTCGAGCCCCGCGGCCTGGGTGATGCCACCCATGACCAAAATGTCGACGTACTCCAGGATGGACGGGTTGATGCCGCTCTGCACAATGTGCGGCACCGCGTGCGCCACTTCCGACAGCGTGGCGAACGGCGCCAGGACGGTCGACGTCGCGGTGAAGCGGGGCTGCAACTTGACCGTCACCTCCGTCGTGACGGCCAGGGTCCCCTCGGAGCCGATCAGCAACTGCGTCAGGTCGTAGCCGCTCGAGCACTTGACGAACTTCCCGCCGGTCCGCAGCACCGTCCCGTCCGCCAGGACCACCTCGAGCCCGAGCACGTGCTGGCGGGTCACGCCGTAGCGGACGGCGCGCATGCCCCCGGCGTTGGTCGCCACGTTCCCGCCGAGCGAGCCGCTCTGCTCGCCGGGCGACACCGGGTAGATCAGCCCGAGCGGGGCGAGTGCACCGTTGAGCTGTTCCAGCGTCACCCCCGGCTCCACCACGGCCACCTGGTTCTCGGTGTCGATCTCCACAATCCGCTTCATGCGGTCGAAGGCGAGCAGGATGCCGCCCGGCACCGGCACGGCCGCCCCGGAGAGCCCGGTGCCACTGCCCCGTGCCACCACAGGAACCCCGTGCTCGCCGGCGAGCTGGAGCACTGAGGACACTTCGCGGGTCGACCTGGGCATGACGACGGCAAGTGGCACGACGGGGACAGTCGTGAGCGCTTCGTCGTGGGTGTAGTCGGCGTGCACGGACTCGCCGGCGAGGACGTTGCCCTCGCCGACAGCCTTGCGCAGCTGCTCTAAGAGTTCCGACATGCCACCCCCGCCTCGGACCGATCAGGCGGACCGACCTTACCGGGCCTTACTGGTCGTCGGCGCCCTCGGCCAGCCGTCGTCGCAGCTCCGCCACACGTCGGGAGACCTCGTTCGCAGCGGTGGGCGCTGCTTCCTTCTCGAGCTCGGCGATGGTCCGCTCGATCGCCGCCAACCAGGGGCTGGGTCCGCGCGCACCGCGAACTCCCGTCCCGGCGTCGTCGTACCAGCTGCACCAGAGCTCTTCTTCGGATCGGGTCAGCGCGACGTAGAGCAGCCGGCGCTCCTCCTCGATGGCGGCGGGGGTCTGCGCCGAGGCGATGGGCATGAGGCCTGCCCCCAGCCCCAGCACGATGACCGTGGGCCACTGCAGGCCCTTGGCGCGGTGGAAGGTGGTCAGCACCACGCGGTCCCGGTCGCTCGGGGCCTCCTGGCCGTTCCACCGCTCACTGTCGGCGTCAGCGTTCGCCCCGCGTGTGTCGGCGTCGCCGCGCAGGTCCGACGCCGGGCCGAGGTCGGCTCCGGCGACCAGGTTGGGCACCCGCGCCTTGTCCAACGCCGCCTGCACCACGGCCAATTGGGCATTGGTCCGGGTCAGCACGGCGATGCTCGACCACAGCCGTCCGGGTGCGCGGGACAGCTTGACCCGGTCGGCCACCCAGGCCGCCTCGTCCCCGGCGCTGGCGTGTGACACCACTTTTGGCACCGGACCGTCCACCCGGGTCGTGCGGGGCAGGACGACCTCGCCCCCCGTTCCGAACGCGCCGCCCTCCCGCAACACCGCAGTGGCCACGGCCACCACCTGGGGCGTGCACCGGTGGTTCTCGTCCAGCCGGATGACAGCGGTGCCCCGCAGAATGTCGGGCAAGCGGTCGAGCAGGGTCGGGTCGGCGCCGTTGAATCCGTAGACGGATTGATTGGGGTCACCCACCACGAACAGGTCGGGCTCGTCGCCGAGCATGGTGGTCAACAAACGGAATTGGGCCGGGTTGACGTCCTGCATCTCGTCGACGAAGAGATGCCGGGTGCGCCAGCGGATGGACTCGGCGAACTCGCTGTCGCCCGCCATCGCGTCGGCGCAGGAGACGATCAGGTCGTCGAAGTCGAGGAGGCGGCGGCGACTGCGCTCCGCTTCGTAGCGGGCGAAGGCGTCGGCCACCTGCGCCGCGCTCATGCCACTGCGACGATGGTGCCGGCGAGCCTCGGCCTCGTACTGCTCCGGTGCGACCAGGCGCGCCTTGGACCACCCGATCTCGCCGTCCAGGGCGCGGGTCCGGCGGGCATCGCCGGTGGTCACCTCGGCCAGCAGGCGGCGCCGGTCCGGCAGCAGTTGGGGAAGGGGTCGGCCCCGGAGCTCGCGGTGCTCGCGCAGCAATCCCAGTGCGGTGCGGTGGAAGGTCCCGGCCTTGACGCCGGACACGCCCAGCGACCACAACCGGGTGCGCAGCTCGTCCGCCGCCTTGCGGCTGAACGTGGTCACCAAGGTGCGGTCGGGCTCCATGGAGCCGTCGCGCACCCGGCGGGCCACCCGGAGCGTGAGGACCCTGGTCTTGCCGGCGCCGGCACCCGCCACCACGCACAGCAGCGGCTGGTCCGACTCGATGGCCTCGCGTTGGGCCAGGGTCAGGCGGTTGGCGCCCGGCAGGGTTTCCCAGGTGTCGTGCTCCAGACCCTCGAACGTCATGACCACACTCCGCACGGTACAGAAGGGGTGCGCGCAGCACCCGCCGGACCTGCACCTATCGTGGCCGAACGGGGTGGCCGATGCCCCATCGGGAGGGACGGGCCGTGTCTGAGCATGTGCGCGAGTGCGAGGTTGTGGTGGTCGGCGCCGGCTATTCGGGCCTGGCTGCCGCCCGTCACCTGGTCCGGGCGGGGGTCGACACGCTGGTGCTCGATGCCCGGCACCGCGTCGGCGGCCGCTCCTTCACCGAGGTCAGCGAGGCGGGATACACCGTCGACCGGGGCGGACAGTGGATCGGCCCGACCCAGGACCACCTGGCCGCGCTGGCGGCCGAGCTGGGCGTGGCCACCTTCCCCACCTTCACGGAGGGGCAGGGGGTCGAGCTGCGCGACGGCAACCGCCACCTCTACGTCGGGCTCATCCCGACCTCGGACCCCGAGGGCGCCGCCGACGGGATCGCCTGCATGCTTCATCTGGATCTGGCCGCCTTCGACGTGCCCGTCGACGCGCCCTGGGACGCCGCCGACGCTGCCGCCCGGGATGCGCAGACGCTCGCCACCTATCTCGACTCCCACCTGACGTCCGCCTCGGCCCGGGCCATCCTGGAGGTCGCCGTCAAGGCGATCTTCGGGACGGGTTCGGGGGAGCTGTCGCTGCTCTTCTCGCTCTTCTACCTCCACGCCGGTGGCGGGCTCACCAACCTGGCCCGCACCACGGGCGGTGCGCAGGAGCGGCGCTTCGCCGGTGGCTCGCAGCAGCTGGCCGAGGGCATGGCGGCAGAGCTGGCGGAACGGGTCCTCCTCGGCGCCCCGGTCGAGTCGGTCACCTACGACGCCGACCATGTGACCGTCGGGGCGCGGGTCGTCCCGCCGGGCGCCGACCCCGCCGACCCCGCCGCCGCCCACCACGGCCTGCGGGTGCGGGCCCGCCGCGCCATCCTCGCCATGGCGCCGGCCCTCTGTGGCCGCCTGGACTTCTCGCCGCCGCTCCCCGGCAACAGGGACCAACTCGGCCAGCGCATGCCGATGGGTGCGGTCACCAAGATCCACGCCTTCTACGACGAGCCGTTCTGGCGGGCCGACGGCCTCAACGGGCAGATCGTCGCGCCGGGCTCCATCCTCGAGAGCGCGTTCGACAACTCGCCCGACGACGCCTCCCACGGGGCCATCGTCGGCTTCATCGCCGGCGACGACTGCCGCCGCATGGAGGCGGCCGGGCCCGCCGCCCGGCAAGCGGCCGTGCTCGACGACCTCGCCCGCGCCTTCGGCCCCCGGGCCCGCACGCCCGTCGAAGTCGTGGAGCAGCACTGGCCCGCCGAGCCGTTCACCCGCGGTGGCCCCGTGGCCATCAGCTCGCCGGGTGCGCTGACCGCGCTCGGTCCCGCACTGCGCCGGCCGGTCGGGCCGTTGCACTGGGCCGGGACAGAGACGGCGACGCAGTGGTGCGGGTATCTCGACGGCGCCCTGTCGGCCGGTCTCCGCGCCGCCGACGAGGTGCTGCACGCGCTGCAGGGAGAGCCCGTTGGCCTCGACTGAAGAGCTGCTCGAGGCGTACGCCGAGTGGCGCGGACGCAGCAACGGGAATCCCCGCTTGACCTCCATGGTGCGCGGCTGGGACCGGGTGATCCACTTCACCACGGTCGACACCGAGCAGGGCTTCACCATGCGGGTGGCGGGGCAACAACTCTCCGAGCTCACGGTGGGCCACGAGGGGCAGCCCGACGTGGTCGTGAGCGGGAGCAGCGAGGACTTCTGCGACATGTTCTGGGGCGACCTGAACCCGTCCGAGAAGTACATGTCGGGCGAGATCACACTGCTGGGCTCACAGCAGGACGTCATGCGGATCGACGCCATCTCCATGGTGGCCTTCCTCGATTCCTGACGCGTCCCCACCGATGACCGACTCCACCACCGCTCTCTCGTCCCGGGCCACCCTGCGCCGGGCGCTGGGCCTGCGCACGGTGGTCACCACCTCGACCGGACTGGCGTTCGCCGCCTTGGAGTACCTGGCCGCGGCGGGGCTCGTGGTCTATGTGGCAGGTGACTCCGCCTGGATCCCGATCGTCGTCGCCGGAGCCCTCGCGCTCCTGGCCTACGCCTTCTTCGGCGAGCTCAACGGGATGTTCCCGACTGCAGCCGCCATCAGGCTCTACATGAAGCGCGCCATGGACGACCGCGTGGCGTTGACCATCACCCTCACCTACCTGACGACGATTGTGCTGGTCATCGCCTCCGACGCCTTCATCGTCGGCAGCGCGCTGGCGCACGCGTTCGGCGAGCCGGCGTGGGTCGCTTCTATCTGGATCGTGGGGTTGCTCACCATTGCAGTGGTCACGAACCTGCGCGGCATCACGGTGGCGGGCCTGCTCCAGGACGTGGCCACCACCGTGGTCATTGCCGCCACGCTTGCCATAGGGGTGCTGGCCCTGGTCCGGAGCGGGCACGGCCTGCACACGCCCCTGCAGCCGTTGCGCGGCCACCATCCCGGCGACTTCCTCGAAGCGGTCGCGCTGGGCGTCTTCCTCTACAGCGCCTTCGAATGGGTGACGACGAGCGCCGAGGAGGTGCGCAAGCCCGCCTCCATTCAGCGCGGCATGCTCATCGCCATCGGCATCCTCTGCGTCGTCTGTGCGGTGGCGACCGTCGCCATGAGCCACACGCTTTCGCACCACGAGCTGACGTCGGCCTACCCGCAGCTGTATCTGGGCATCGCGGCGCTCGGGCACTCGGGGCTGTGGGTCATGGCGGCCGTCACGGCAGTGACCGCCCTCAACACCTTCAACGGCGGCTTCATCACCGCATCCCGCTTCATCTACGGGACTGCACGTGAGGGGTCGTTGCCCCGCCAGCTGGCGCAACTGAACAGTCGGGCCGTGCCCTGGGTCCCCGTCGTGGCCCTCGGCGTGCTCTCGGCCGCCGTGGCGCTCGTCGTCGCGCTCACGCACGGCTGGCAGGTGGTGGTGGCCGTGGGTGCGGCCCTGGAGGGGATGATCTACGGCGTCGCCGGTTTCTGCGCCGTGCGCCTCCGGGCCCGTGCACCCGACGTGCCCCGACCGTTCCGCGTGCGCGGGCTCCGGGTCCTGGGACCGCTGGGCATGGTCCTCTTCGGTGCGCTGGCGGTCCTGGCCTCGGTCTCCGTCCAGGACAAATTCGACCCGGCCCCGCTCGTGATCATCCTCGTCGCTGGCGCGCTGAGCGCGTTCTACGTGCTGCGGGTGCTCCCGGGCATCAAGGAGCGGGAAGCGGCCCGTCGCGCCGCCCGCCCGCGCCGCCGCCCGGGCCGGTGATGGTTGCGGAGATACCCCGACCCCGTCGCCCGCTCCGGGCCCTCCGCATCCTTGAGGGTGGTTCTAGAGGATGCGGTGCGTGCGCAACGAGCGCCGCCGGACCTGGCGAGCCCGAGCCAGTAGCACCAGCTCTTCCACCACCGCCCCGAGGGGAAGCCCCTCGGCTTCCCAGAGCGTGGGGAACATGGAGATCGGCGTGAAGCCGGGCATGGTGTTCACCTCGTTGATCACGATCTCGTCGTTCTCTTGGAGGAACACGTCGATGCGGGCCAGGCCTTCCACCCGCAGGGCCCGGTACGCCTCTTTTGCCACGTGCTGCGCGCGCTCGAGTTGGGTGTCTGTGAGATCCGTCGGCGCCACGGTCTCCGCCAGTCCCAGGACGTACTTGTCGTCGTAGTCGTAGAACTCCCGGCTGGCGATGATCTCGCCGGCGCGGGTCACCCGCACGTCCTCGTTGCCCAACAGCGCAAGCTCGAGCTCGCGGCCGGCCACGAATTCTTCCAGGATCACGTGGTCGTCGAACTCGAAGGCGGACCGCACGGCGTCCCCCAGCACCGCAATGTCGGTTGCTTTGGCGACGCCGATGGACGAACCAAGGTTGGCGGGCTTGACGAAGATCGGCAGGCCGAGTGCCTCAATGGCCTCCTCCATGACTTCGGGCGACCAGGAGGACCGTGCGATCAATCGCCACGGAGCGACGGGGAGGCCATGGTCCCGTAGGACCGACTTGGCAATGCCCTTGTCCATGCAGATGGCGGAGGCGAGGACGCCCGCGCCGACGTACGACACGCCGAGCGCTTCGAGGTGTCCTTGGAGCACGCCGTCCTCGCCGAATGGCCCGTGGAGGACCGGGAACACCACGGCATCAGGTGGCAGGGCGGCACCGAGATGGCTCAGCGCCAGGGCAGGGTCCCGCCGCACCAGGTCGTCGGGAGAAGGCAGTGCGGCAAGCTCGTCGACAGTGTGCAGGACTCGGTTGGCGTCGACCCACTGCTTGTCGTGGGTCAGGCCGATGACCCGCAGCGTGAATCCGGCCTGGAGCGCCATGGCGACGATTCGCTGTGCCGAGACGCACGAGACTTCGTGCTCAGCAGACGGACCTCCGTAGACGACCGCCAGCACTCCGGGATCAGCCATCGACCGAGGCTATACAATCGGCCGCGAGCGTGATGCGTGCGATTTTCCATTTCTGAACTGGCGACCCGACTCGGTGGGGAACAGGTCGGACCCGACGTCGCCGTCACGGGGGCGAGCATCGATTCCAGGACGCTGCGACCCGGGCAGCTCTATGTCCCCATCGTCGCCGAGCGTGACGGGCACGAGTTCATCCGCGCCGCCCTGCGCAATGGGGCGGCGGCGTACCTGACGGCGCAGGAGCCCGACGGAGGGACGGCGGTGGTCGTGGCGGACACCGCCGTGTCACTCCTTCGTCTCGGCCAGCTGGCGCGCCAGCGTGTGCAGGCCGGCGTGGTCGGGATCACGGGGTCGGTCGGCAAGACGACGACCAAGGATCTCCTCCACAGCTGCCTCGCATCGTCCTTCCGGGCGTCGGCCAGCGAACGGTCCTTCAACAACGAGCTCGGGCTGCCCTTGACCCTCCTCAACGCGCCCGACGACGTGGAGTGGGTCGTCCTCGAAATGGGAGCCCGGGGCGCAGGTCACATCGCTCGATTGACCGACATCGGCCGCCCTGACGTCGGCATCGTGACCAGTGTCGCCATGGCACATGTCGAGTACTTCGGTGATCTGGAGGGCGTGGCCCGAGCCAAGAGCGAGCTCGTGTCCGCCCTGCCCCCGTCCGGCGTCGCCGTCTTGAATGCCGACGATCCCCGGGTGGCCGCGATGGCGGCGCTCAGCCCATGTCCGGTTCTGCGGTACGCCGTGGAGGGCGACGCTGACGTACGCGCGGAAGGCGTCGTCCTCGATGACGACCTCCGCCCTCACTTCCAGATGGCGACACCATGGGGCGACGCTGAGGTGCGACTCGCGCTGCACGGGGGCCAGCAGGTCCCGAATGCGCTGGCTGCCGCCGCGGCAGCGCTGTGGTGCGGTGCCTCTTTCGACGGCGTGGTGGACGCGTTGCGCACCGCAACCGGGTCGCCGCTCCGCATGGAAGTGCGACGGATGATGAACGGGCCCGTCCTGGTGGTCGACTGCTACAACGCCAACCCGGCATCGACCGAGGCGGCGTTGCGCGCGCTGGCCGAACTGCCGGACGGACGAAAGCTGGCCCTCCTCGGGCTCATGGCCGAGCTCGGCCCCGACACCGGATCCGAGCACCAGCGAACAGCCCGACTCGCCGAGACGCTGGGGATCGAAGTAGTCGGCTACCAGACCCCGCTGTACGGCTCGCGCTTCGTGTCCAGCACCGACGATGCCGTGGCGTTGCTGCTCCAGTTGGGTCCGGGGGATGCCGCACTCGTGAAGGGGAGCCGGGTGGCACGCCTCGAGGACGTGGTCCAGCGGCACAGCGAGGCGATGGCCTAGTCGTCCGAGTCTGGGGTGGCGCGGCCATCGGGCAGCGCGGCACCGACGAGAACCCGGCGAGACAGCTCGCCGTACAGCGATTCAGTGCGGGCCGACGGAGAGCCGCCGGGATCGAGCGCGTCAATCCGGCGCTGGCAGTCGCGCCACTCCAAGCGGAGACGGTCGGCGTCCCCTTCGGCGGCCGCGACCTGCATGGCCGCCCGGGAGAGCGCCTCGCTGTAGGGCTCGACCAACCGGGCTTGCTCGAGCCCCCACCGGGCCAGATCGAAGAGTCCCGTGTCGGAGGCGAGCGTGGCCATGGCACAGGCGGCGTCGACGAGCACAGCAGCGATACGCCCACCGTGCCCTTCGGCTTCCCACCAGGCGTAGCCCGACAATGCGTTGGCCAACGGCTCGCCCTCGACCAGATCGAGCGCGGCACGGAAGTAGGCGACGGCGGCGTCGGGATGTGACTGCGCCTTTCCTTCGGCCACGAGCGCCACGGCGCGTTGCACGTCGACCGTCACCTGCGGCGACAGGTGGTACAGACCCTGACGTGTCCCCGCAGGGAAGAGGGGGTCGCCGTCCTCGTCGACCCCCAGGGCGCGACGGGCCGCGTACGCGGTGTTGAACAGTGTCTGCGCCGCAGCATCGGCATCGGACGATCCGAGCACCCGCGTGCGCAACCGGTCACTCGTAATGACGTCAGGCTGGTGCAGGGCCAGATACGCCACGAGCTCGACCGCCCGACGGGCACGATTGGGCGGAAGATCTTCGTTGAGCCCGTCGATCCGCGGTGTCATGGCCAGGAGGCGGACGTCGACCACCCCCGGCGACAGGGCGCGTGCCCCGCTCGTCCCGCTCGTCCCGCTCGTCCCGCTCATTTCCCGGCGTGTGTCCGAGGCCGGCGCCGGGCTCTCGTCCCGGGCTGGTGACGCGACCAGTTCGGCGATGTGCTCGGCCGTCTCGGGGGACTGGAGATGGGGCCGGACGACCAGTCCCATGGGATGGAGGGTGGCGGCGTGGCGGTCGACCAGCACGGTCAGATCGCTGGCAGCTACCGCTTCCATCGTGATGACGGCGCACCGCGCCAGGGCCTCGGGAGGAAGCGAGCTCGGGTCGCCGCAAAAGAGCACGTGCCGGCCGATGGACGGGTTGGCCAGGATCTCGGCCCGGAGTGCGGCGTCGTCGGGATCCTCGGTGACCACGATGGCGTCCGACCAGGCCCACGATCCGACGGCAGCGCGGGCGGCGCGCCAGAGCGCGGGAGCCGCTTCGCCGAGTATCGGCACCACGTTCCCTGGTTGCAGCGGGACCAGCCAGGTTCCTTCGGCATCGTCACCGATCGGGAGGACGAGCGGGAGATAGGGAAAGAAGGGGTCGTGCCCATCGAGGGCGTCGTGGCTGATGTGCCACGCGGTTCCGTCCTTCACGCGCTCGAATCCCGCCGGCGGCTCGCCCCGTTCCGCTTCGCTGAAGCAGAACGTGACCCCGGAGGGGGAGAGACAGATGGCTCGAACAGTGGGGGCGGAGGGTCGACCCTCCAGAGACAGGCCCAAGAGGCAATTGGCGGCTTCGAAGGAATGGAGTGCCGGGACGCCGGCCAAACGCTGGAGCAGCGTCGCCGTGTCCTGCGCCCCCTCCGAGGGCACGGAGGGCGACGTCGCGACGCCGCTGAACCGAGTGCCCAGCCTCCGCCGATAGGCAGCACGCCGGGCCAAGGCGGCGCAGGCTACCGAGCCCAGTCCAAGGGCGATGAGCTCGGGCAGGTGCCCTGGGGCCGACGGGTGCGACGGCTCGTGTCGAGCGCCGGCGGGCGCCCGGTTGTCGTTGGACCGGCGAGCATCTGCGGGCAAACGGAGGCGCCATCCTTCTCGCAGCTGGTCGGGATCGACCAGGCGCTCGCCGGGGCCGACGTCGCGACCGAGGTTGAGCGCGGCCAGCGAGGTCCAATCCGCTCCATCGCCCAGGAGGACCTCGGCAATGTGCCAGAGCGTGTCGCCCGGTTGCACCGAGTAGCTGGCGCTCAACGCGCTCGTCGCCGCCACGTTCGGTGCAGCACTGCGGGGAAGTGGCGCGCTGATGGACGAACCCGGTCCGTTGCCGGCCGGCGTGTTGGCGCCGGCGCCGGTCGCCAGCCCAACGGGTGTGCCGAAGGTCGTCAGGGCCAGCACACCGAACGCGATCCGGGCGGCCAGGCGGTCGATGACCGACGAATTCCGGCGCGTCCCGACCTCGCCGTTGCGTACGTGCGCCACGACTCCGCGCAGCAGCTGCGCGCAGCAGGCGCCCCATGCCACCCAGGCCGCCAGGACGAGGAGGTAGAGCGCCGCGTGCGGGACCGGCCGCCAGCCGTGCCCGAGACCTCCCGCCAGGGGATTTCCGACGATCACGATCAGCGCGGCCGGGACTGCGGCGAAGGCGAGGAGGGCGGCGCTGGCGGCGCCGACGATGTCGAGGATCCGCCGCGCCCACTCGCTCCGGGTCGCGCTAGCCACCGGCCGGACCGATGGAGATCGTGTAGGTCAGCGTGGTCGTCTCCGAGGCGGGCTCGCTCACCGTTGCCAGACAGCTCCCGCTGGCATCCGGCAGCGACGCCGCCATCGCGGCCGTCCCACCCACGCTCTGGTCCCCGCTCGGACAGCTGACCTGCATGGTGAGGTAGGTGCTCCCTGACCAGACCACCGAGATCTGCATCGCACCCGTTCCGGTGAACCCGTACTTGTTCGACGTCTGGACGGGGGGATTGAGGTAGCCCTGGGTCTGCGTCCGATCGGCCGGCACTGCGGGGCTGGCAACGGTGGTGGTCGTCGTGGCCGGCGCCACCGTGGTCGTGGTCACGATCGGGGCAGCCGGTTGCGGCGCACTGGCAAGACCGGAGGTCCCTGTCGTAAGGCGAGATGCAGCAACCTCGGTTGATCCCAACGATGGTTGCGAGGTGGTCGTGGTCGTCGTGGCCGCTGTGGTGGTCGTGGTGGGTCGTGCCGTGTCGGCACCCCGGTGCGGACGCGTCCCCGGCGACAGGCGGGCGGCGGCGTCGGCCGTACCCCCGCCATGCTGGTGGACGGGTGGGACGCTTCCGGCCGTCGCCACCAGCAACGCAATGAGGCCGAGGGAGACGGCCAGGATGACCCACCAATTGGGACGTCCACGAGCCACTCGCGACCGCAGACCTTCGGTGGCGCCGTGCCCTCCGCCAAACACGGCCACACGATACGCACGCGTCACGTATTCCGCACTCTGGCGTCAGGCGCAAAGACGGCGGTGGCCGCGGTCGCGTCGCGCGTAGAGGGCGCGGCGATCGCGGCCGGTCAGAGTGGCGAGCTCGGCCATGGAGTAGCCCAGCACGTGGTGGGCGTAGAGGACCTGGACCTCGTCGGGTCGCATCCCATCGTGATGCAGGTCGATGAGGAGGCGGGCCAGCTCCTCGAGGTCGGTCTCCTTGCGGGTGGAGCCGGATCCCTTCTCGGCGAACTCGGGACCCAGTGGGACCGAGCGCCCGCCCACGTCCTTCGACCGGAAGAGCTGGCGCCGCAGGCGGCAACGAATGGCGGACAGGAGATCGAGCACCGCATAGGGGCGGTCCTGCCCGGCCCATTCCTGCAGTACGAGCCAGGTCGTCGAGAGGAGCTCGCCGAAGAACTCCTCCCCGTCCTGCCACTCCCCACCCCGCCCCCATTGCAGCTTGCCGGCCACCGTCACCAGGCCCGGGATGAGGGCTTGGACGAGCATCCGGCACAGGAACGGGTCCGCTTCGGCCTCCCGGAGCAAGATCCTGATCAGGCGCGCCGCCTCCTCTCGCTGGCGCCGACCCTTGGCGTGGCGCAGGTGCTCGACGACGTCGCAGGGAGTGGGGCAGGGCGGGGGCTCGCCATCGGTCCCGATGACGAGCAGCGACAGGCCGGGATCCCGGCCGGCAATGGCCCGGAGGGAGCGGACGGCGGTGCGGGAGCGGCCGAGCGAGGCCCACTCGGCGGCCATCTGATCGATGAGGGCGACACGGTGTGTGCTCGTGGTGGAGGGCATGCGTGGAGCGTCGTCCCCGTACCTCCCCCGATCCCTCCCACCGCCGGGGCAACCGGTGGAGAATCCCCGGGCCGCTGCAATGGCCCTGGTCGGCGATAGTGTGCCGCCGATGGACATCGACGAGTTCTACGAAGCGGATCCCCGACGGCGGGCCTCGGCCGAGCTCGAGCTGGGCTCGGAGTGGCTGGGGAAGGACGGCGTCCAGCACGAGTTGAACTACGTGGAGGACACCGGCGAGCTGTACGTGTTGCGCGAGCCGGCGCCCCATGTGCGTGAGGACCCCTTCGGCGGGATCCACGTTTCGGATCCTCCCGGGTACGAGAACCGGATCACCGTGCACGTCATCGCCAACATCGGCTCGGTCGACGAGCTGCACAAGATCCTCGAAGGCTGGCCCGAGGCCATGCGCGCGGAGGGCAACCAGGGAACGCACTGGCTCGGCGAGCGCCTGGTGGCGGCCGGCGTGGCGGTGGGCCCGACCGGCGACCCCGTTTCGGACAGCGAGACCGACGGCGAGGTCGACGGCGAAGTCGACAGTTAGGTCGGGGGCTCCAGGTCGAGCATCTTGGCCAGGAGCTGGGTGGCGATGTTGTCGGTGGCCATGTCGGCGTCCCCCTCCATGTCCTCCCGGTCGAAGACGAGGTCCGAGAGCCGGTACATGACCACGGCGAAGCGGAAGCCCGAGAAGATCTCGTAGTAGAAGATGTCCCGCATGGGGCGGCCCATCAGCTCGGAGTAGCGCGCAATGGTGTCCTCGTGGGTGCCGAAGCCGGCCGGGCGGGGCACGCCGAGCCCTTCTGAGAACTGGCGGTCGAAGTAGAGCCACCAGCCCAGGTCCATTTCGGGCTGGGCCAATGAGGCCATCTCCCAGTCCACGACAGCCGCGGCCTGGAAGTCGTCCCAGATGATGTTCCCGATGCGGCTGTCGCCCCAGCTGATCACCACGTCGCCGTCCTCGGCGGGCTTGTGGTCCACCAGCCATTGCCAGGTCGACTCGATCACGGGGACCTTCTCGCCCTTGGTGGCCCAGTCGAGGAAGGAGCGGTAGTAGGACAGTTGCTGTTCGAGTCCCGGCTTACCCCGATCGCTCATGCTGAGCCACTCGAGGCCGGTGGCCCGCCAGTCGGTGCGGTGCACGGCGGCCAGCGCGTCGATGCCGCTCCACCACATGCGTTCCTGCTGCTCGGGCGTCGCCTCTATCACCCAACCATCCATGGTGTAGGGGAGGTTGTCCGAGGGGACCAGGCCCTCGACGTGGTCCATGGAGAAGAAAGGCACGCCGAAGTACTGCGGATCCTCTTCGTACCAGCCGAGCGTGGGGAGAGGGACCCCGGAGCCGCCGTCGGTCAGGGCGCGCATGGCCCGGTACTGGGTGGAGAACTCGGCGTCCAAGAAGAGCAGGTGCTTCGTCGGTGCGACGCGGACGACCAGTCGCTTCTCCTCGCCGCCGGCGGCGCGGGTGCGGCACAGGATCGTCTCGTTGGAGAACCCGTTGGAACCGGGGGCCTGGACGTCGAAGACCTCCGGTCCGGTCCCGTCGTCTGCTTTCGTCGCCAACCAACGCGAGAGGATGGAGGCCACCTGGTCGGGATCACGCTGGCTGATGTCGGGCACGGAGCGGCACTCTACCGACCACCCGCCCCGCTGTCCGAAAGTGCGGTGGGACGGGCGGATAGCGTCGCGCACCGTGCTGGTAATGATCGACCTGTCCGACGGCACCGTCTCGCTCAGTCAGCCCGACGAGTTCACCCGCTTCTCGGTGCGGGTGGAGGGTTCGGTGCGGGTGGAGGGTTCGGTGCCGCTGGAGGGTTCGGTGCCGCTGGAGGGTTCGGCGCCGGTGGAGGGTGGGGGCGACCTGGCCCGGGTGGTGCAGGAGTCCGGCCTGGGGCGCCTCGCCGCCGACGGCGAGCACGTCGTGGTCGATCCGGCGGCGCTGCGGTCGCTGGCCGGGCCCGCCGCCGACGAGCGCTGGGACGACGGCTTCGCCGGCATGTGCGCGTACGCCGCCGCAAAAGGCTGGGTGGAGCCCGATGGCGGCGTCCTCGCCCACATCGAGCTGGTCCAGGGGGCGGGCTGAGGCTGCCTGACGGCGCTGCCCGGTACCGCCCGGAACTGTCGCCCGCAGGCGGACCGCCGCTACCCTTGGGTGACCGACCGGTACTCCGGCGGTGGGGGTGGACCCCTTGAGATCCCTGGGAGGGACGCATGGCGATTCGGGACTACGACCGCTTGTTCATCGGCGGCGACTGGGTGGCCCCGGAAGGGACCGACACCATTTCGGTGATCTCACCGTCGACCGAGGAGGTCATCGCCCACGTGCCCGACGGCACCGAGGGCGACATCGACAAGGCCGTAGCGGCGGCTCGGACCGCCTTCGATCATGGGCCCTGGCCCCGTATGACGCCGGCCGAGCGGGGCGAGATCCTGGCCAAGGTCGGGGCGCAGATCATGGCCGAGATGGACGACCTGGCGACGATCATCACGCAGGAGATGGGCTCGCCCATTTCGTTCGCCGGCCTGGGCCAGGTGCTGGCACCGTCCATGATCTTCAACTACTACGCCGACCTGGCGACCACCTACGCCTTCGACGAGGTGCGCACCGGCATGCTGAACCCACAGGTGCTGGTCACCAAGGAGCCCGTCGGTGTGGTCGGGGCCATCGCTCCGTGGAACGTGCCGCTGTTCATCGCCGCCGCCAAGCTGGCGCCGTCGCTGGCCGCCGGCTGCACCGTCGTCTACAAGCCGGCCCCCGAGACGCCCTTCGACGCGTTCCGTCTGGCCGAGATTTTCGCGGACGCGGGGCTGCCCAAGGGCGTGCTCTCCGTCATACCGGCGGGCCGTGAGGTCAGCGAGCACCTGGTCAAGCACCCCGGCATCGACAAGATCTCCTTCACCGGCTCCGGTGTGGGCGGCAAGCGCATCGGCGGCCTCTGCGGAGAGCGCCTGAAGCGCTGCACACTCGAGCTGGGCGGCAAGTCGGCGGCCATCATTCTCGACGACGCCGATCTGGCCACCACCATCCCGACGCTGCTGCCGAACTCCATCATGAACAACGGCCAGGCCTGCATCGCCCAGACCCGTATTCTGGCGCCCCGTTCCCGCTACGCCGAAGTGGTCGACGCCGTGGTGTCAGGCGTCGCGGCCATGAAGGTGGGCGACCCCATGGACCCGGCGACCGAGGTCGGCCCCGTGGTGGCGGAGCGGCAACGGAGCCGGATCGAGGGGTATCTCGACAGCGGGCGCGAAGAGGGCGCCACGGTCGCATTGGGCGGCGGCCGCCCCTCCGGGTCCGATTTTGCCAAGGGCTGGTACGTCGAGCCGACGGTCTTCTCGGACGTGGACAACAAAATGAAGATCGCCCAGGAGGAGATCTTCGGGCCGGTGTTGGTGGTCATCCCCTACGACGGTGACGACAACGCCGTGGAGATCGCCAACGACTCGAACTACGGGCTGTGCGGATCGGTGTGGACCGGTGACAACGACCGTGGCCTGGGGGTGGCGCGCCAGGTGCGCACCGGCACCTACATGCTGAACGCGCCGGTGCCCATCGACTTCTCCACGCCGTTCGGCGGCTTCAAGGAGTCCGGCGTCGGGCGCGAGTTCGGGCCCGAGGGCCTGGAGGGCTTCCTCGAAATGAAGTCGATCGCCCTGCCCGCCGGGTACACGCCGGGGACCTAGCTTCCGGCGGCAGTCGGCCGCGCAGTGGGGGACACGTAGCCCGAAAGCGGGGCGCCCTTTTGTTTCGCGTCGGCGAAGGCTTGGTTGTCGCCGACCTCGACCACGCTGTAGCCGGTCCGGTCTCCATCGCCGTTGATGACGTCGGGCGCGGCGGCGTTGCCGGTCGACGCGCTGACGATGGCCACGTGAACGGCGCTGACCGCTGACGTGTCGAGCCCGTAGACGGCCACGTCGCCCGGTTGCGGGGTGTAGCCCGAGCCGAGCGGGTGCCAGGTGCCGTGGTCGGTGCCCCAGACGTAGAAGCTGGCCGAGTTGCCGTTGAGGTACCCCGGCTCCAGCTTGTACTGGACGGCCGCCCCAGCCTGCTGCCACACCCAGGCGGCAAAGTCGGCGCACCACTCCTCGTCGCGGTTGTCGTTGCCGCAGTCGTCCACGCCGGCGTACCAGTAGGCGCTGAATTTGTTGCAGTAGGTGTCGGTGGGGTCGGTCTGGTAGCCCACCTGGCCCTGGGCCACCGCCAGTATGCGGGCGCGCAGGGGGCTCAAGGGAGGCCGGCGACGGGCCTGGCGTAGGACGAGCACACCCGCTCCCGCCAACACGAGGACCAGCACCAACGTGAAGATACGGCGGCGGCGCACCCTGGTCGGGCGGGGCGGGCGGAGTGGGGCCAACGGTCGGGTCGGGCTCAGGGGGGCAAAGGGTAGCGAGCGCAGCCTGCCCGGAGGGCGCGGGCCGCTTCTGCGAGAATGCGGCGTCCCGGCCCGGTCACCCAGTGTGCGGTGTCGGCCGGGCTGACCGAGGAGGGATCGGCCCCATGCAGGATGACGAGAGCGCGGTCTCGCACACTCGTCTGGCCTATCTGCCCGCGCTCGACGGCATGCGGGCCTGCGCCGTCCTGGCCGTGATGATGTTCCATGGCGGGATCCCGCACATGGACGGTGGATTCATGGGGGTCGACGCCTTCTTCGTCCTGTCGGGCTTCCTCATCACCTCGCTGCTGATCGGGGAATGGCGCCAGGCCCTCACCATCAAGCTCGGTGCGTTCTGGGCCCGTCGGGCCCGGCGCCTGCTCCCGGCGCTCCTTCTCATGCTGCTCTTCGTGGCCTTCTTCGCGTCCGTGATCGTCCCGAAGGGCACGTACGGGGCGTTGCGGCTCGACGCGCTGGCCACGCTGCTGTACGTGAGCAATTGGCACTTCATTCTCGTCAACTCGAACTACTTCAACGAGACGTCGGCCTCCTCGCCGCTGCTGCACACGTGGTCGCTGGCGGTGGAGGAGCAATTCTACGTCGTCTGGCCGCTGGTGGTGCTGGCCGTCCTGCACTTCACCCGCAGCCTGCGGGCCTTGTTCGCCCTGTGCTGCGCGGCGGCGATCGCCTCCGCCCTGTGGATGTACCACGTGTACGACGGCGGCCTCAATACCAACCGGGCCTATCTGGGGACCGACACGCGCTCGCAGTGCCTCTTCATCGGTTGCGCGCTGGCCGTTGGACTGGTGCTCGTGTCGCAGCGCCATCATGAGGAGGGCCGCCTGGCCAAGGGGGAACTGTGGCGACCGGAGACCGCCGGGGGACGGCTGCTCTGCGGTGCGCTGGGCGTGGCGGGGGCCGCCGGCGCCATCGCTCTCTGGGTGCTGACCTCCTCGACCTCCACGCTCCCGTACTCGGGGGGGTTCT
>Ga0302157_10000136_pt1 | contig 93461 bp, 80 predicted proteins | sample I_Bog_N3_3_FD_193502 | JGI IMG/M metagenome (GOLD analysis project Ga0302157, IMG submission 193502) | Peat permafrost microbial communities from Stordalen Mire near Abisko, Sweden - I_Bog_N3_3 | ecosystem: Environmental > Terrestrial > Soil > Wetlands > Peat | place: Sweden: Abisko, Stordalen... | reverse complement strand
TGGCCAGCGCGCGATCGGATGCGCCGGCGCTGGTCATGTCGATCGTCCCGGCCACCGCGCCCGCGCCGAACGCGCCGCTGCCCCCGCCATGAATCACGCGGATGTCGGCGATCTGGGCCGGGTTTATCGCGGTCAGCGGCACCGAACCGAAGAAGGGATCGGCCTGCGGCACACCGTCGAGCAGGACCAGCGTGCGGCTGGCCGCGTTGCCGCCGAGCCCGCGCAAGGTAAAGCCATCGGCCGAGGGGTTGGCCGCGCGGCTGTCGGAACGGCGAAACAGTTGCAGCCCGGCGACATCGGCCAACGCATCTTCCAGCCGGCCCGAAGGCACTTGCTCGATCCGCGCCGCGTCGATCGCGGATACTTCATAGGCCGCGCTCGACGGCAGATCGGGCAGCGCGCGTCCGGTCACGACGATCGACGACGTATTGCCGGTGTCAGCGCCAGTGTCAGGGCCGGTGCCAGGCGCAGGCGCCGGTGCGGCATTCGCCAGCGAAGCGGCAAGGGCGGCGGGCGCCGCAGCAAGAAGCAAAAGGGCAGACATCCAGGTTCCCGTTACAAATCGTTGATCCAGTCCGTTCGACCGGCTGGCGCAATCATGGCGCGGGGGAAACGTTGTTTGCGATCCCGGATCGAGCCCGGCCCTGATCCGGCCCGGACTCGTTTCGTGTTTGGCATCGCTCGTGCCTTTGCCCCCCCGTCTGAACGTGGACCCTAGCCAGCGCGGTGAAGCAAGTCACCCCGGCCAGAAGGCCTATTGCCGAATTGGCGCGATGGCGGGGGGGGGGGATGGGAGGGCCAAGGCATCGGAGCGTATCGATCAGTCGAATCCGGAATTTGGCCCGGAATTTGGCAAAGCGTCGTCTGATACCGCGTCGTGGGCGCCGTTGGCATGGGCCAAAATGCGTATGGGCGATGACGCAATGCGGCATAATCTGGCATCGCAACGCTATCGAGATGAGGGAAGATGCGCGTTCAGAAACTGACTTATGTTGAGCCCAATGTCGTCGACAAGATGCGCTCGATTATCCAATGCCAGAAACCCGAAGTGATTCAGAGCCATTTCGGGATCGGGCTGAACACCTGGGTAAAGCTGCGTGAAGGCAAGGCTATCCGTCATTCGGTGGCCGTGCGCTTGCTGCAGCGCCTGCAAAAGGAGGAATTGATTTGAACCGTGCCCGTTTTCCGGCAGGACATTCGCGCAATGCGCATGCCGGAAACGGGCGGCGCTAGGCGACGGATCGCCCGCGCAAGGGCGGCGGACCGAAAAACAGGGATCACAATAAGACGCTGTCGCATCAAACTTGCGGCCATCGCATGTATGCATGGGGCGGTGCAGTGCGGTTTGGTGTTGAAGCGGCAACGTTTGCAGTGCACACAATCCCGGCGGTTGCCAGGGTCGCAGTTGGTGACGGCCCGGGATTGAACGGGGTCGAATACAAAAGAATGGGATATGCCGGATCGGGGCGGGCGCTCGTTCGCCAAGCCCCCATATCGCGTTTGAAGCGCAGGCATCGGTTGCAGATCGCATTCCGACCATGACGCACTGCGATTGCAATCCTGGTAAAATGTCCCGTTTGCGCAGGTCGCTCGCTTGTGAGAAGCGCCGCGCGCGCGCAGGGCTGTCCCGTGCTGCCAGGGTGTATGCTTTGCCCGGCCCTCTTGCCGAAGCGGCGCACGGTCCTGATGGGAGGGACGGCACCAAAGGGGGGGACGGCGCCAACGGGAAAGACGGCGCCAACGGGAAAGACGGCTGGGGTGCGCCCGCGAAAGATATCACGCTCAGCACTTTGCAGCGCGAAAGGGATGCCGCCGAAGCGGCCAGTGCCGCCAAAAGCCGCTATCTCGCCAATGTCAGCCACGAGATTCGTTCGCCGCTCAATGCCATTTACGGCTATGCCCAACTGCTTGAGCGCGGCTCGGCGATCGATACGGTCGAAGCCGCGCGCGTGATCCGGCGCAGCGCGGAGCATTTGAACGATCTGGTCGAGGGTCTGCTCGACATCTCGCTGGTCGAAAACGGGATCATGCGCGTGTCGACCGACACGGTGCGGCTGCCGTCGTTCATCGATCAGGTGGGCCGCATGTTCCGCCCTGCAGCCGAAGCCAAAGGGCTGACATTTCGCACGGAAATCATCGGACGGCTGCCCGATTATGTCCGCGCCGACCAGAAACGTCTGCGCCAGGCGCTGATCAATCTCATTTCCAACGCGATCAAGTATACCCAGGCGGGCGAAGTCGTGCTGGTGGTGCGCTATGCCGCGCAAATCGCGACGTTCGAAGTGCGCGATACAGGCCCCGGCATTGCGCCCGAATCGCAAGAGGCCATTTTTGCACCGTTCGATCGCGGTGTCGAAGGCGCGCGGGCAGGCGGCATCGGGCTCGGCCTGCCGATCACACGCGCGATCATTCAGATCCTGGGTGGCGAACTGGAGCTTGAAAGCGTGCCGGGGCAGGGTTCGTGCTTTCGCGTGCGAGTCATGCTGGGGCAAGTGGTGGGGCATCGCGACGGGCCCGGGGAAGGTGCCGGCGGTGCGCGGCGCGTGGCAACGGGCTATGCCGGTCCGCGCCGTTCGATTCTGGCCGCCGATGACGATCCGCGCCAGCTTTCCTTTGTCCGGCAGGTGCTGGGCGATCTCGGTTTCGATGTCGTGGCGGTCGCGGATGGGGAAACGGCGCTGGCGATGGCGCGGGCGCAGCGTTTCGATCTTGCCCTCCTCGACATTGCCATGCCGGGCTGGTCAGGCTGGGAAACAGCCGCCGCGCTGCGCAAGCTGGGTGGAAACGACATGCGTATCGTCATGCTTTCGGCCAATGCCCATGAGCGCCACGGCCAGGCCGATCCGACCGATGACGCCGCGCACGACCGTTTTCTGGTCAAGCCGGTCGACATCGATACGCTTGCCGACACGATCGGTGAGTTGCTCGGCCTGACCTGGTCATTCGCGTCGGCGACGACACAGGCCGTTCCGGCAGAACCGAAAGGAGGGGCGATCGCCGCGAAGTCGGAACGCGATGACTTGCCCGATGCGGCATTGGTTCATCTTGACCGCTTGCGCGAACGGGTGCGGATTGGCCATGTGCGCGGGATCGAGGCGGAAATTCGCGCGGTCGAGGCGATCGCCGGCAAGGATTGCGCGTTCGTGTCGAAACTTTATGACTGCCTTGACCGCTTCGATCTTTCAGGGCTCGCCCGCATGTTGGAAAAGGCCTGACAATGACCGACGTTCCGCTTCATCGCGATACGGTACTGGTGGTCGATGACCAGCCGGAATCGCTGCGCATGCTGACCGACACGCTCGAAGCCAGCGGCATTACCGTATTGGTGGCGACTTCGGGGCAGGCCGCGCTTGACCTGATCGGCCATATTGTTCCTGACCTCGTGCTGATGGACGCGGTCATGCCGGGGATGGACGGGTTTGAAGCGACGGTACGGATCAAGGCCAATCCGGCCAGCCGCCATGTCCCGGTGATCTTCATGACCGGCCTCACCGAAAGCGAGAACGTTATCGAGGGGTTCGAGGTCGGCGGCGTCGATTATGTGCGCAAGCCGGTCAATGTTCATGAATTGCTGGCGCGGGTGCGGGTCCACATGGGCCATGCCCGCGTGGTTCAGGCGAGCACGGTCGGGCTTGATGCGACCGGGCGGATGATGCTGTCGACCGACCTTGGCGGACAGTTCCTGTGGTGCACGCCGATGGCCGAGCGCGCGATCGCGCGGCTGGCGCCGGGATGGAATCGCGAAAGCGGGCATTTGCCCGATCAGGTGCGCCAGACGATCGAGCGGCTGTTGCAACGGCGCGAAACGCCGGGCAATTCGCTGCGCATCGATTTTGGAGAGGACGGCGGCGAACTCGCGCTCGAACTCGTGCTGATCGCGCAATATCGCGACAACGAAGTGCTGATCCGGCTCAATCAGGTCGATCCCGCAGGCGATGCCACGCGATTGCAGGCGCGGCTCGGGCTGACCGAGCGCGAAGCCGAAGTCCTGCTGTGGATCAGCTATGGCAAGTCCAACGCCGACATCAGCGACGTGCTCGAAATCAGCCCGCGTACCGTGCAAAAGCACCTCGAGCGGATCTATGAAAAGCTCGGCGTCGAAACCCGCGCTGCGGCTGCGGCCATAGCGATCCGTTCCACCGAAGTTTGAAACGCTCCGGGGCGCCATGCCCCGGAGCGCCGGATCTTACTTCTTCTTCGCAGCGATGCCTTCGACTTCGATCAGGAAATAGGGGCCGGCGAGCGCGGCCACCTGAAACGCCGAACGCGCCACGGTGGTGGGGTTGTCCTTCGTCCGGAAGAACTGCAGGAAACCTTCGTTGGCGCCTGCAAAATCGAGCTTGCCCAGCTTTGGATCGGGCGCGATGAACAGCGTCAGCTTGACCAGATCGGCCATCGTGTAGCCCTTGCTTTCCAGCAGGGTCTTGATCTTGGCCAGCGCGCTGATTGTCTGCGTTTTGGTATCGCCCAGATCCTCGACCGACTTCACATCGGCAAAGCTCTTCTTGGGGTCGATTGGCGAGGCAAGCTGGCCTGACAGGAAGAACAGGTCGGTCCCGGCCTTGACTTCGGCGCCGTCGAGAATCCGCGCCGTCGGGCCGCTTTCGTACTTCACGACCTGAGCAACGGCCGGCGCGGCGGGCACCAGTGCGACGCCGAGCGCGGCGCCAAGAAGGGCTTTCATGAGGGGCTTTGCAGGCATGGTTGATCCTTTTTAAATTGTCTCTCGGCGGCGGCACACTAGGCGATGAGTGGGTGAATTCCATCAAGGAGGCCTGAAGCGAGTATGAGCTTGTCGCCGCAACGGCCCCGTTGATCCCACAAGATGATGCCATCCCCAAGCGGCAAAGCACATCCGGCGGCAGCCGCGATTACGCGAAATGGCGTATGGGCAAGTGTGCCTTGGCGCCGCAGGGCCGTGCAGGCCATCGCTTGACAGGCTCCGACCAAACGGCATTCACTTGTCGGGCGCACCGTTAATCGTCGGTCAAACAAGATAGAGAACGAAAAGAATGGTCAGGAAACACAAGGTTGGTCTGGTTGCGCTGTCCGGCATCAGCTTGTTGGCGGCGGCGACACTGGCTGATCCCGGATTCGCCCAGGATCGCCCCGGACCATCGGGCAGCAACGCCGAAGTCGCCGACAGCGGCAAGCAGATTTTCGAGGAAATCTGCCAGGCCTGCCACATGCCCGACGCCAAGGGCGGCGGCGAGGCCGGTGCGCGCGTGCCTGCGCTGGCCGGCAACAGGAATCTTGCCAACAAGGACTATCCGATCATCATTCTGCTCAAGGGGCGGGGCGGGATGCCGTGGTTTACCGACATCCTGACCAAGCCGCAGATCGCGGCGGTGATCACGTATGTCCGCGGGCATTTCAACGATTACAAGGATCCGGTGACGGTTGCGGACATCGATCGCATCGGTTCGACCAATCCCCCCGTGCCCGATTGCAATTGCGGCCACTGACCTTTTTTCCTTTTTCATAAGGACGATCCATGACCGATTTCCAATCGCCTGATTTCCTTGCCCCGCCGACTCGTCGCCAGCTGCTGACCATGATCGGCAAAGTGGGCGGAACGGCCGCGCTGTATCAGGCGATGACCGTGCTCGGTCATGCCGCCGAAAGCCAGTTCAACGGCCCGCCAAAGCTGTCGGGCGCGCGTCCGGGGGCGAGCGTGCTGGTGCTCGGCTCGGGGCTGGCCGGGATGCTGGCCGCCTATGAATTGACCAAGGCGGGCTACAAAGTGCAGATCCTGGAATTCCAGGGGCGCACCGGCGGGCGCAACTATTCGGTGCGCGGGGGCGACACGATTGCCGAGCTGGGCTCGACCCAGACGGTCGGCTTTGCTCCGGGCAACTATCTCAACCCCGGTCCCTGGCGGATTCCCTATCACCACCGCACCGTGCTGCATTACTGCAAGGAACTGGGCGTGGAGTTGGAGCATTTCGCCCAGCTCAACCACAATGCGTTTGTGCATCACAAGGACGCCTATGGCGGCAAGCCGCAGCGCTATCGCGACCTCTATGTCGACTACAAGGGGCACGTCGCCGAATTGCTGGCCAAGTCGCTCAACGCCGGTGCGCTCGATACGGCGGTGACGGCCGACGACAAGGCCAAGCTGCTTGAAGCGATGAAGGACTGGGGCGTGCTCGACAAGAGCATGGCCTACACCAAGGGCGTCAAAGTCGGCGAACAGCGCGGCTGGGATCGTCCGCCGGGCGGCGGTGTGAACGGCGCGCCGATTCCGGGAGACGTCGGTTCGCTGTCGGACACGCTGTCGACCAAAGTGTGGCAGCAGATCGGATTCTACACCGAGCATGTCATGCAAACGACGATGTTCCAGCCCAAGGGCGGGATGGACCATATCGGCAAGGCCTTTGCCGCCAAAGTCGGCAGCCTTGTCCGCCTTAACACCCATGTCACGAAAATCGCGCAGGATGACAAGGGCGTCACGGCAAGCTGGACCGACACCAAGACCGGGGCGACCGGCGAAACCAGGGCCGATTGGCTGGTTTGCACGATTCCTGCGACCGTGCTGGGGCAGCTCGACATCCAGGTTTCCGACAAGAAAAAGGCGGCGATCCGCGCATTGCCCTATGGCAATTCGGTCAAGATCGGGCTGGAGATGAAGCGCCGGTTCTGGGAAACCGACTATGCCATTTATGGCGGCCATTCGTTTACCGATCAGGACATCAGCCTGATTTCCTATCCCACCGGCAACTGGTTCGGCGATGGTCCGGCAGTGATTCTCGGCGCTTATCCGTTTGGTATCGGCGCCTACAAGCTGGCCGGGATGACGCCCGAAAAGCGCATCGCCGCCGCGCTTGATCAGGGATCGGTGTTCCATCCGGCCGAATACAAGGCCGAATTCCGCTCCGGCGCGACCGTCGCGTGGAGCCGCATGCCGTGGATTCTCGGCTGCTGCGCCACCTGGACCGAAGAAAGCCGCGAGGCGCATTACCAGGATCTCGTCTCGATGGAGGGCCGCATCGTGCTCGCCGGCGAACATTGTTCCTATTACGGTTGCTGGCAGGAAGGTGCGCTGCTTTCCTCGCTCGACGCGATCAGCCGTCTGCACCAGCGCGCTTCGGCTGCCTGACCCTTTTTCCGGCGCTGCCTTAATCAGAAGACAGCGCCGGATTCGCACAGTTATTTTAACTCCGCTTGCATTGCGGTCGTCTTTACGGAATTGGTCCCTGCCATCATGACAGGGACCAATCGGAGAGCATGGCCATGACGATGCGCGCGCTCGAAGTTCGCGCCCTGTCCGACGATCTGTCGGGCCTTGCACTGGCTGACCGGCCCATCCCCCGCCCTGGCGCGGGCGAAGTGCTGGTGCGGATCGAAGCGACCGCGCTCGGCTTTCCCGATCTTTTGATGGCGCAAGGGCTCTATCAGGCCAAGCCTCCGCTGCCGTTCGTGCCGGGGATGGAATCCGCAGGCGTGATTGTCGAACTGGGCGCCGGTTACGCTGATTGGGGTCATGCCGATTGGCAGGTCGGCGACCGGGTGATCTGCGGCGGATTGACCGGGGGCGTCGCGCATTATGGCGTGTTTCCTGTCGGCGCGGTGCAACGCCTGCCCGATGCGCTGTCGTTTGCGCAAGGGGCGGCCTTGCGGGTCGCCTATCTGACGGCGTGGGTCTCGCTGGTTCGGCTGGGGCGGGCGCAGCCGGGCGAATGGCTGGTGGTGCAGGGCGCGGCAGGCGGGGTCGGGCTGGCGGCCGTCGATCTGGCGCGCGAACTGGGCCTGCGCACGATCGCGGTCGCCTCGCAAGCGGACAAACTCGACGCGGTGCGCGGGCTTTACCCCTTCGAGGCAGGGTTGGTCGGGCCGACCGGGATTCGTCAGGCGGTGCTCGACCTGACAGACGGGCGCGGGGCCGATCTGGTGTTTGATCCGGTCGGTGGCGATGTGTTCGATGAAGCCTGTCGCTACACGGCGTTTGGCGGGCGTTTGCTGGTGGTCGGTTTCGCCGGCGGACGAATCCCGACTGTTGGGGCCAATATCCCGCTGATCAAGGGCTTTTCGATTATCGGTGTGCGCGCGGGCGAATATGGGCGGCGCTTTCCAGACCATGGCCGCGAACACCTTGCGGCCATTCATGCTCTGGCAGAGGCCGGGCATATCCGTCCGCATGTCCAAGCCGCCGTGCCGCTGTCGCAATGGCGCGAGGCCTATGCCGCGATGCGCGATCGGCGGGTGATCGGGCGTACTGTAATCCTTCCCCACGCCTGATCGGTCGGCGCGCGCCGAAGCGTCGCCGGACTTGAGCAAAAAAAAGAGCCGCTCGAAACCGGGCGGCTCTGGAAAGTTTGGGAGAGGATGCCTGAAAGGCAATTTCCGTATGCGTCAGGTGGGTGGTTTGCGCAAGTGCGAAACAGGCAATTATAAGTGCAAAAAACGCAACAGTTCAATTGGGCTGCTTTCCGTTTCCGTAAACGGAGATTTTGTGGCCTAAAAAAATATAGATAAAACAATAATCTCACACGTATGCATGAAAGCGGTCTCGGGACTGAAATGTGCATCATGCGCAAGCCGGTCGTTCGGCAAACCTTTTCATGAAAGGGAGGGTTCGCATTGCATCAAGGCCTTGCCGAAGGGGCAAGCGCCTCGCCATCCAGGCAATCGGCATCGCGAAGTTCGAATCGCGAGGCTGATTTTGATTCGCAAAGGTGGTTGCCATCGCGGCGTCCAACCGGCAGCACTCGCGTCAAAGGAGATCACGTCCGTCATGACCAATCCCACCGCTTTGCGCATCCTCACAGTCGCCGTGGCACCTGCTGCATTGGCATTCGCGGGCGCCGGTTCGCTCGCTGTTGCGCGTCCGGCCGCTGTCGCCGTGCCGACCGCAGCCGAAGAGGCCCAGGCGCTGGACCTTGCCACCCGGGAAATCGCCGTGCGCTCGGTGCGCGGCGAGGGCAACCGCACGAACGAAGTCGCTGCCCTGATCAAGGACCGGCTGATCGCGGGCGGCTGGGCCCCGGCCGATGTCGTTGTCACCAGGCGTGGCGAGACGGCAACGCTTGTCGCCACCTGGGCGGGCAGCGATCCCAAGCTGAAGCCGCTGGTGCTGTCGGGCCACATGGACGTGGTCGAGGCAAAGCGTGGCGACTGGAAGCGCGATCCCTTTGGCCCGGTGGTCGAAGACGGCGTGCTTTATGGCCGCGGCGCGACCGACATGAAGTTTGACGGGGCGGTGCTGGTCTCGGCGGTGATCGATCTGCGCGCGCATGGCTACAAGCCCCGCCGCAGCATCGTCATCGCCTTTTCGGGCGACGAAGAGACCGTCATGGCGACAAGCGCCGCGCTGGCCGAGGAGCTGAAAGGCGCCGATCTCGTGATCAATGCCGATGGCGGCGGCGGCACATTTGCCGATGGCACCGACAAGCCGCTCTATTGGCTGTGGGACGGCAACGAAAAGGCCTATGCCGATTACCAGCTCGAAGTGACCAACCCCGGCGGCCACAGTTCCGAGCCGCGCCCCGACAATGCCATTGTCCAATTGGCGCAGGCGCTGGTCAAAGTGGGGGCATACCAGTTTCCGCCCGAACAGAACGAGCTGACCAAGGCGTGGTTCGAGCGCGCCGCCCCGTTTGAGGCGGACCCGGCCAAGGCGGCGGCGATGCGTGCCTTTGCCGCCAATCCCAACGACGCCGCGCCGCTGGCGATCGTGCGCGCCGATCCCGATCTCGTCGGCAAGACCGGCACGACTTGCGTTGCAACGATGCTGTCGGGCGGGCATGCGGAAAACGCGCTGCCGCAGCGCGCCCGGGCCAATATCAATTGCCGCATCTTTCCCGGCCACAGCCGCGAAGAGATCATGGCGCAGCTCAAGACCGTGATCGGATCGGATGTCGTCAAGGTCAGCGATGTCACCGATGGCTCGATCACCCCGCCGGTAACCCCGTTGCGCGCCGATTACGTCGTGGCGGCGGAAAAGGCGATCCATGCGGCATGGGGCAAAAATGTCGCGGTGATCCCCAACCAGGCATCGGGCGGATCGGATTCGATGTTCTATCGCGCACAGGGCGTACCCGCCTATAACGCCAGCCCGGTGTTCACCCGCCGCGACGAACGCTTCAGCCATGGCCTCAACGAACGCGTCCGGCTGATCAATATCAAGCCTGCGCTGACGTTCTATTTCAACCTCATTCCCGATCTGACGAAGTAAACGCGCCAAACGCCCCTCCCTGCGCGGGGAGGGGCGTGCATGAGTCAAAAGCCCAGGAACTTGACCTGTTCTTCAAGCGCTACGCGTTCACGGGGGAAATTGTTGACCGGCGCGTCTTCGTCGCGCCAGCCGATGGCCAGGCCGCAGAACAGCAAGGTATCGTCCGACAGGCCGAGGTGCGTCTTGATGGTCCGGCCATAGGTGCCCATGTATTCCTGCGGGCAGGTGTCGAGCCCTTCGCCGCGCAGGAGCAGCATGATTGTCTGCAGCCACATGCCGACATCCGACCACTGCGGCTCTTTCATCAGCTTGGGAAAGTGGGCGAGCAGCAGCACCGGCGCGCCGAACGAAACGAGGTTGGCGCGGGTGAAATCCGTCCGGCTTTCCTTGTCGGCCCGCTCGATCGCGAGCGCGGCGTACATCGCGGCGCCCACGGCTTGCAGACGGGGCAGGTACTTGGGGCTCTTGCCCGGCGCGGACCAGTCGTATTCGGACGGATCATCAGGCTGCGCGGCCAGCAGCACCTCTTGCAGCGCCTTGAGCGGCGCGCCGGTCAGCACGACGGCTTCCCACGGTTGATAGTTGCATCCCGACGGCGTCATGCGCGCCTGATCGAGCACGCGCTCGATCGTTTCAAACGGGACCGGACGGTCAAGAAATTCTCGCACCGAGCGGCGCGAGGCGACTGCTTCTGCAACGTTCATGGTATCTCCCGGTTTTGATCAGGTATTGTTGTGCGACCACAAATTGCAGCCCCGGCTCGAGATATGCTTGCCGGCGCACAATGCAACGATCAGTTGCTTAACGAAACCCGATCAGGCTGTCGAGATGCGCGCGCGCAATCCGACTGGCCTCATCCGCGCTGAAACAACCGGGCGACAGGCTCAGTTCGAGCCACAGCCCGTCGACCAGCGCGGTCACCGCAATCGCCGCCAGTCGCAACCGCTCGCCGGGCACGCCGCATGCGGCCAGCAGCAGGGTCAGCCGGTCGCGAAAACCGGCATATTGATCGTCATGCTGGCGTGCGATGTCGGCGCGCGCGGTGACCAGGCTCCAGAACGCGATCCAGGTCGCCAGCAAGGCGCGATCGGCGATCGGCGGGGCAAAGCTGGCGGTGACAAAGGCATCGAGTCGCGCGCGCGGATCATCGCCGGCATCGGCAACCGCAGCTTCGAGCGCGGCAGATACGATCTGGTCGACATCGGCATAAGTCGCTGCGATCAAAGCGTCGATTCCGGCGAAATAGTGCGTGATCAATCCGGGTGATACGCCTGCCTCGCGCGCGATCACGCGCACGCTGGTTCCTGCGGCGCCTTCGCGCGCCAGAACGCGGGCGCAGGCCGCAATCAGGCTTTGGCGGCGCACGTCGGGTTCGGCGCGACGGGGCGGGGGAAGGGGCGTCGAATTGCTCACTTGCGCATCCTGCGTGGCATTGTACGATCGTGCAACAGTCCTGCCGTGCTCGCCGCATTCGAGGTTTCTCATGGCCCAGTTCGCCAATGCTTTCCAGACCATAGCCAGCGGTTCTGACGATCCCGATGCCGATTGGAGCCTGCCGGGCTGGATCTACGGCGATCCCGAATTTCATGAGCTTGAAATCGAACGGATCATCCGTCCCTCGTGGCAGATTGTCTGTCACGAAAGCGATCTGGCGCGGCCCGGCGACTGGCGCACGCTCGACTATATCGGCGAAAGCGTGATCGTCGTGCGCGGCGATGACGGCGCGATCCGCGCCTTTGCCAATGTCTGTCGTCACCGCGCGATGCGGCTCGTCGAAGGGGCGGCGGGCTGCGCGAAAAAATTCCTCTGCCCCTATCATGCCTGGGCCTATGAAACCGACGGGCGGCTGAGCGGGGTGCCGATGAAGGCGGACTATCCGGCGCTGCGGCTCGAAGACCATGGGCTGGCCTCGGTCGCGCTTGAAATATGGCACGGCTTTGTCTTCGTGCGGCTGAGCGATGCCGGATTTCCGAGTGTGGCCGCGATGATGGCGCCGTTCGAAGCGGAAGTCGCGCCATATCGATTTGAGGACATGCGCTGCATTTCCGAACTGCGGGTGCGCGATCGCGCGCTCAACTGGAAAAACCTCGGCGACAACTATTCCGACAATCTGCATATCCCCGTGGCGCATGACGGGCTGACCCGGATTTTCGGAAAGAGCTATGAAATCAGCGCGCATGGCTGGGCCGATCGGATGAAGGGCGATCTGGTCGAGCGGCTTTCGGACAATCCCTGGGAACGGTTTTACCAGACACATCTGCCGGATGTGCCGCATTTGCCCGAAGTGGCACAGCGCCGCTGGCTCTATTACAAGTTGTGGCCCAACATGGCGTTCGACATCTATGCGGATCAGATCGATTTCATGCAGTGGATACCGACCGGGCCGACGGCCTGCGTCTTGCGCGAAATGGCCTATGCCCTGCCTGATGCCACAGCGCCGGACGACCGGCGGGCCATGAAACTGGCGCGCTATGCCAATTGGCGCATCAACCGGGTGGTCAACAAGGAAGACACTTGGTTGATCGAGCGGGTGCAGCAGGGCATGGCCAGCCACAGCTATGGTGCAGGACCGATCGGGCGCAGCGAAGTGTGTCTGCGCAGCTTTGCCCGCAAGATTCGCACGCTGATCCCAGAAGCGCGACTGCACAAGGCACCGCCGAAGGGATGGAGCAGGGATTCAGACCAGGATGGGAAAGACCAGCATGACGAACCGCTATGACGCGATCATCATCGGCGGCGGGCACAACGGCCTGACTTGCGCCTTTTACCTTGCCCGTGCGGGGATGCGTGTGCGCGTGCTCGAACGGCGGGCCGTTGTCGGCGGTGCGGCGGTGACCGAGGAATTTCATCCTGGTTTCCGCAATTCGACCGCCAGCTATACCGTCAGCCTGCTGCGGCCCAAAGTGATCGCCGACATGAAGCTGCACGAGCGCGGCTATCGCGTGATCGAGCGGACGATTTCGAATTTTTTCCCGTTTCCCGATACCTATCTGAAGCTCGGCGGCGGCGCGGACCGGACGGCGGCGCAATTTGCCCGCTTTTCGAAAGCCGATGCCGCAGCCTATCCCCACTATGACGCAGCGCTTGAAAAGGTCGCGCAAGTGTTGCGCGATCTCGCGCTGCAGACCCCGCCCAATGTCGGCGGCGGGTTTGGCGCGCTGGCAGCGGCGGCAAAGCAGGGCTGGCCGCTGGCGAAAATGGACCTGTCGACCCAGCGCGATCTGCTCGACATCTTCACCAAGTCGGCGCGTGAGTTCCTCGATGGCTGGTTCGAGGATGATCATGTCAAATCGGCCTTTGCCTTTGACGCGGTGGTGGGCAACTTCGCCGGGGTTTCGACGCCGGGGTCGGCCTATGTCCTGCTCCATCATGTCTTTGGCGAAGTGAACGGCAAGCTTGGCGCGTGGGGCCATGCAGTCGGCGGCATGGGCTCGATTACCCAGGCGATGGCGGCGGCCTGCGTCGAACAGGGCGTGGAGATCAGCCTCGAAGCGCCGGTTTCCAAAGTGCTCGTGAATAACGGCAAGGCGCAAGGCGTGAAGCTCGAAAGCGGCGAAGAGCTTTATGCGCCGATCATTGCCGCCAATGTCGGCCCGGCGCTGCTCTATCGCCAGATGGTCGACGGCAGCGATCTCGACGAAGATTTCCGGCGCCGGATCAAGGGATTCAAGACCGGATCGGGCACGTTCCGGATGAATGTCGCGCTGTCCGAACTGCCCGATTTCACCGTTCTGCCCGGCAAGGACAAGGCCGAGCATCACACCGCCGGGATCATCATCGCGCCGGGCCTCGACTATATGGACAAGGCCTATGACGATGCGAAAGCGTTCGGTTGGTCGCGCGAGCCGATTGTCGAAATCAAGATCCCCTCGACGGTCGATGACAGCCTCGCGCCGCCGGGTGCCCATGTCGCCAGCCTGTTTTGCCAGCAGTTTTCGCCCGAACTGCCCGACGGGCAAAGCTGGGACGACGTGCGCGAAGAGGTTGCCGACCTGATCATCGACACGATCGATGCCCACGCGCCCAATTTCAAGAAAAGCGTGATCGCCAGGCAGATCCATTCGCCGCTCGATCTCGAACGCAAGTTTGGCCTGATCGGCGGCGACATCTTTCATGGCACCATGGGGCTCGATCAGCTTTGGGCCGCGCGTCCGGTGCTGGGCAACGGCGATTACCGTTCGCCGATCAAGGGGCTCTACATGTGCGGATCGGGCACGCATCCCGGCGGCGGGGTGACCGGCGCGCCGGGACACAACGCCGCGCACGAGATCATCCGCGATCGCTCGTTGCTGTGGAAGGCCCTCCACCGGGGCAAATGAGCATCACGCCGGGGCGAGGGGAAGGCCTCTGCTCCGGCGCACGGCGAAATAGATCGGCACCCCGATCAGCAGCAACACCGCAGCATAGACCATTGCCTCAAGCCCGAGGCCCCATGTCGCCCAGCCGGTGAACGCGGCCGCAAACAGCGCGACCGGGATCAGCAGGCGCTCTTCGGGCAGCAGGCGGATCGCCGCGAACATCGTCATGGCATAAGACAGCATTCCCGCCGCCAGGCTGACCGAGGCGATGAATTGAAACAGGTCGCTCATCCCGCGCCCGAAATTCAACAGCATGACCGCGCTCATCAACACGCTGGACACGAGATGCGCGCGCACCGGCGTGCCGGCGGCGCTTTCGGCGGCAAACCACAAGGGGAAGACCCCGCCGCGCGCCATCGCCCAGGGCATTTCTCCTTGCAGCAGGATAAACCCGTTGAGCGTGCCAAACGCGCTGATCGCGGCAAACACCGCCACCGCGCCGGCAATCGCCCCGCCGAAATGGCGCCCCAGAAACGCTGCCACCGGCGCGGGCGAGGCCGCCGCCGCATCGTTGGGCATATAGGCCAGAAACGCGAGCGAAATGCCGAGATAGATGACCCCGGTCAGCACTGTCCCGACCAGCGTCGCCATCGGCACGACATGTTTGGCGTCTTCGACTTTGTCTGCCGGAACGGTTGCCGATTCGAGGCCGAGAAAGCCCCAGAAAGTAAGCCCCGCCGCCGCCGCAATGCTGCCGCTCGCAACAGGCACCGGCGCCTGCACGACAAACGGTGTCCCGCCCAGCCACAGCCACGCGGCCAGCGCGATCACCGCCAGCAGCGGCACCAGCTTGATCAGCGTCGTTACCAGCGAGACTTCGCCCGCCTGACGCACGCCGCGCATGTTGACGAATGTCAGCAGCCAGACGCAGCCGACGGACAATACCGCCGGAAGCCCCGGCACATGCGCCATTCCCGGGATCACCAGCGACAGATTGCTGACCACCGCGAGCGCGATCGCGCCATTGCCCGACCACAGCAGGATCCAATAGCTCCACGCGGTGACAAACCCGGCAAACGGCCCGAACGCGGCCTGTGCATAAGCATAAGGTCCGCCCGCCATCGGCCGCATCGCGCCGAGCCGCGCAAACACCAGCGCCATCGCCAAGGCGCCCGCGATCGTCACCATCCAGCCGAAGATCTGGTTCACGCCCAGCGGCGCCAGCGTTCCGGGCAGCAGATAGACCCCCGATCCGATCAGATTGCCCACCACCAGAGCCAGCGCCATCGATCGGCTCAGCCCGCGTATCTTGTCCGGCCCGCGTCTTTTATCCGGCCCGCGTCTTTTATCCGGCCCGCGTCTTTTATCCGGCCCGCGTCTTTTATCCGGCCCGCGTCTTTTATCCGGCCCGCGTCTTTTATCCGGTATGTCCCCCACGGCCATGTCTCCCCTCAGCCCGCTTCGGCTATTCCCAGCTTCGGTTGCGCAAAGCTTCGCTCAACATTTTGCGGCGGGCGAATTTTCCGGCGAGGTAACGGTGGAAAAACCATGGCATCGCCCGCGCGGGCAAGAGCCCGTAGGCGATCTTTTCGAGCGCGTTCCAACTGACGGCGGTGGAATTGGTGCGCCGGGGCGAGGGGAAGCAATAGTGGCCTGGCGAATAGATCGAGGGCCCCTTGTCCATCATGCGGACCATGATCTCGTGATCTTCGAGCACATAGGGCCAGATCGCGCGGTCAAAGGCACCGGCGGCGCGGAACGGGGTCAGCCGCCAGGCTTGCGCATAAGTCCCGGCGTGGCACTTTTTCGGCATGAGGCGACTGGCCAGAGCCACGCGCCTGAGCCGCCGTTGCCCTTCGGCGCTTTCGGGCGGGGCATAGAGGTCGATCGCCATGACGCTCGTCGCGGTCGGATTGGCGTCAAACAGCGCGAGGCAGCACGAAACGTAATGCGGCGGATAGATCGTGTCGGCATTCAGGAAACCGATGAATTCGCCCGTTGCCAGCGCGATCCCCTTCATCAGCGCCGAAACCACGCCGGGCACGTCTTCTTCGACATGGGTATAGTCGATGTCGCTTGCCGCCAGAAACGTCTCGACCAGCGCGGGCGACCCGTCGCTCGACCGGTTGTTGACGATGATCAGCCGGAAATCGCGGGTATCCTGCGCCGCGATCGCCTTCAGCGTCGGCAGGATGAAGTTTTCCTCGTTGTAATAGGGCAGGACCAGCGAGATCCGCTTGAGTGCTGTCGACAAGGCCATTCTACCCGGCAATCCCCGACCCGCCCCTTTGGCCATCAGGGCCCCGAACGATCAGGGTCTGTCGAGCACGTAGCCGAGCGAGCGTACCGTGCGCAAGGGATAGCCCGTGCCTGCTTCGCGCAGCGCGCGCCGAAGCCGACTGACCCAGGCATCGACCGTGCGCTCGTCGATCGGCTGGCCCTGCTTGCCAAGTGCGGCGATCAATTGTCCGCGCGAAAAGACCTGGCCCGGCTGTTCCATCAGATAGCGCAACAGGCGAAACTCGTTGGGCATCAGGGCGATCGCCTTGTCCTTCCAGCGCGCCTGCAAGGCGGACAAGTCGAGCGACAGATCACCCAGCCGCAGCGTCCGCGCGGGCAATTCGGCTTCGGGCAATTGCAGCGACAAGACGCGGTCGAGCACGGTCGAGCGGTCGATGGGGCCGATCACGTAATCGTCGGCTCCGGCGCGCAGCGCGCGGCGTTTGACCTCGGTTTCGTCCTCTTCGAGCACCATGGTCACATGCGCCGCCTCGGTCTGCGGGTCGCAGCGCAGCCGCCGACACAGTTCCAGCCCCGACAAGTCGGGCAACACCCAGTCGACAAAAGCCCAGGGCTGTCCATCGAGCAGGGGCAAGGGGGCATCGCCCAGCCAGTTATGAAACACCACGCGCAGATCGCCATGGAGAAAGTGGTCATTTCCCCCGGTCAACGCGCCGGTCACCAAGATATCAATCTGCCGCATCGGGTCCTGTCGTATGGTTGCGGGAAAGGGAACGGGCGGCTTGACCCATGTCGCCGGATTATGACCCTTGCATGACGATAACTGATGCCTTGCCATCATACGCAGCAAAGGCTTTTGTCGGAGGATGACCGTCGGCATGCGGGGACCGGCAGGCCAAAGGGAGGGGAACCGTGATGCACGGCGCTGTTTTCGGGGAATTTCTGGGCACCATGGTGCTGCTGCTGTTCGGCAACGGGGTTGTTGCCAACGTCGTGCTCGATCGGTCCAAGGGCAAGGACAGCGGCTGGATCGTGATTACGGCAGGTTGGGGCTTTGCCGTGTTTTGCGGGATTGTCGTCAGCCTTGGGGTCGGCGGCGTGGCACAACTCAATCCGGCGGTGACTCTGGCGGGGGCGATCGTTTCGGGCGATTACAGCCATGTCGTGCCTTATGTCGCGGCACAGATGGCGGGCGCGGTGGTTTCGGGCGGGCTCGTCTGGCTGGTCTATCTGCCGCATTGGGCAACGAGCGATCCCGACAGCAAGCTGGCGGCGTTTTGCACCCAGCCCGCGATCCGCGCACCGGCACATAACGTGCTGAGCGAACTGATCGGCACAGTCATGCTGATCGTGATCGGTATGGCGCTCGCCGCGAAGGGCTTTGTCTTCGGCGGCCTGGCCCCCGGAATGGGGCCGTTTTTCTGGGGCATTCTGGTCTGGGCGCTCGGGCTCTCGCTCGGTGGGCAGACCGGCTATGCGATCAACCCCGCGCGCGATCTTGGCCCGCGCATTGCCCACGCAATCCTGCCGATTGCGGGCAAACGCGACTCGGACTGGGGATACGCGTGGGTGCCGGTGGTGGGTCCGTTGGCAGGCGGTGTGGTTGGCGCGGTGATTGTCAAAGCCACGGGTATCGTCTGAACACCTGCCCGAAATCCGGCGAAACAAAAAAAGGGGCGGTCGTTGCCGACCGCCCCTTTTTTGTGGCTTGTCCGAGCCCCGTTCAGCCGACGTGTTCGGCCAGAACCGTCAGCCCCTTGGCGCTGACTTCGGCAAAACCGCCCTTCACAGGGATTTCTTCCGCACTGCCGCCGGCGCTGCGCCAGACGCGGATCACGCCGTCCTTGACCGTTGCGGTGAACGGGGCGTGGCCTTCCAGCACGCCGAATTCGCCTTCGGTGCCGGGCACGACAACCAGATGGACGTCTTCCGACAGGACGAGCCGGGCGGGGGTGACGAGTTCAAAATGCAGCGGCATGATCATGCAGTCCCGTTGTTGCCCGCGCCCCGGTCGAGCCATCGACCGGCGCACGGAGCCCCAAAGCCATCAGGCTTCAGCGGCCAGCTTCTTGCCCTTTTCGACCGCTTCTTCGATCCCGCCGACCATGTAGAACGCGGCTTCGGGCAGGTAGTCGTATTCGCCGTCGACAACCGCCTTGAACGAACGGACAGTGTCTTCAAGCTGCACGAACTTGCCCGCGATGCCGGTGAACACTTCGGCGACGTGGAACGGCTGCGACAGGAAGCGCTGGATCTTGCGCGCGCGGGCGACGGTCAGCTTGTCCTCTTCGGACAGTTCGTCCATCCCGAGAATGGCGATGATGTCCTGCAGCGACTTGTACTTCTGCAGCGTTTCCTGAACGCGGCGCGCCGTGGCGTAGTGTTCTTCACCGACGATGCGCGGTTCGAGCACGCGGCTGGTCGAATCGAGCGGGTCGACCGCCGGATAGATGCCGAGTTCGGAAATCGCGCGGTTCAGCGTGGTGGTCGCGTCAAGGTGGGCAAACGAAGCGGCCGGCGCAGGGTCGGTCAAGTCGTCGGCCGGCACGTAAATCGCCTGAACCGAGGTGATCGAGCCCTTGTTGGTCGAGGTGATGCGTTCCTGCAACTGGCCCATGTCGGTGGCGAGAGTCGGCTGATAGCCCACCGCCGAAGGAATACGACCGAGCAGAGCCGACACTTCCGAACCCGCCTGGGTAAAGCGGAAGATGTTGTCGACGAAGAACAGCACGTCCTGGCCTTCCTGATCGCGGAAATATTCCGCCATGGTCAGGCCCGAGAGGGCAACGCGCGCACGCGCACCCGGCGGTTCGTTCATCTGACCGAAGACCAGCGCCACTTTCGAACCTTCCGAAGTGGCCTTGCCGTCGGCGTCCTTGGCGATGACGCCCGCGTCGAGGAATTCGTGGTAAAGGTCGTTGCCTTCGCGGGTGCGTTCACCGACGCCCGCAAACACCGACACGCCGCCGTGGCCTTTGGCGATGTTGTTGATCAGTTCCTGGATCAACACGGTCTTGCCGACGCCCGCGCCGCCGAACAGGCCGATCTTGCCGCCGCGCGCATAAGGCGCGAGCAAGTCGATGACCTTGATGCCGGTGATCAGGATCGCCGATTCGGTCGACTGTTCGACGAATTCGGGAGCCTTGGCATGGATCGGGGCGAACATGTCCGAACCGACAGGGCCGTTGTCGTCGATCGGTTCACCGATGACGTTGAGAATGCGGCCGAGCGTCTTGGGGCCGACCGGCACGGTGATCTGGGCACCGGTGCTGCGCACCGGCTGGCCACGGGTCAGACCGTCGGTCGAGTCCATCGCGATCGTGCGGACGGTGCCTTCGCCGAGATGCTGGGCGACTTCGAGGACCAGGCGGTTGCCGTTGTTGTCGGTTTCCAGCGCGGTCAGGATCGACGGCAGTTCGCCGTCGAATGCCACGTCGACGACGGCGCCGATGACCTGGCTGATCTTGCCGGTAGAGGTAAGCACGGTGGCCATGTGGTGTTCCTTGCCTTCTTATCGGATCGTCAGAGCGCCTCGGCGCCAGCGATTTTGATGTTGCTACGGCGCTTGCGCGCCAGCATTAATTCGATGTTGCTACGGCGCTTGCGCGCCAGCATTAATTCGATGTTGCTACAGCGCTTGCGCGCCAGCATTAATTCGATGTTGCTACAGCGCTTCCGCGCCAGCAATGATCTCGACGAGTTCGGTGGTGATTGCGGCCTGACGGCTGCGGTTGTACTGGATCGTCAGCTTCTTGATCAGTTCGCCGGCGTTGCGTGTCGCGTTGTCCATCGCGGTCATCGACGCCCCCTGTTCGCTCGCGACGTTTTCAAGCAGCGCGCCAAAGAGCTGGGTGCGCAGATAGCGCGGCAGCAGTTCGGCGAGGATGGTTTCCTCGTCGGGCTCGTATTCGACGACCGCGCCGTCGCTGACCGCGACCTTGGGTGTCGGCACGGGCACGATCTGCTGCACGGTCGGTTCCTGGACCAGCGCGCTCTTGAACTTGCCGTAGATCAGGTTGGCGACGTCGAACTTGCCCGCTTCAAACAGCGCGAGCAGTTCGTTGGTGATCGCTTCGGCTTCGGTAAAGCCGGGTTCGCGCACTTGCGTCGTGTCGAACATGCCCAGAACCGCCTTGGGGAAATCGCGGCGGATCGGTGCACGGCCTTTGCGCCCGACCAGATAGAACAGCACGGTCTTGCCTTCGCCGAGCAGTTCGTGCGCCTTGAGCTTGGCAGCCTTGACGATGTTGGCGTTGAACGCGCCGCACAGGCCACGGTCGGAATTGGCCACGACCAGCAGGTGGACCTGGCTTTTGCCGGTCCCTGCGAGCAGGCGCGGCGAGCTTTCGCCCACCAGAACGCGGCCGGCGAGGCTGCCGACGACTTCGGCCAGCCGCGTGGCATAAGGGCGCGCGGCTTCGGCCGAGGCCTGTGCCTTGCGCAGCTTGGCCGCAGCGACCATCTGCTTGGCCTTGGTGATCTTCTGGGTCGATTTGACCGAGTTGATCCGACCTTTAAGTTCCTTGAGCGAGGCCACTCGTCGTTTCCCTTGGGCTCCGTCAGGCGTCGGCTAGGGACGGACTGACGGCATGAATACCTGAACGTTTCGCCGAACCGGCCGGCCCCTTGGCGGGGCCGGCGGCTCTGGTCAGGCGAATTGCTTGGCGAAGGTGTCGAGCGCGGCCTTGACTTTCGCCTTGGCGCCGTCGCCCAGATCCTTCGTGTCGCGGATTTCCTTGAGCACGTCGGCATGGCTGGCGTGCAGGAAGCTCAGCAACTCGGCTTCGTACTGGGTCACCTGATTGGTCGGCACCGAATCGAGATAACCGTTGGTGCCGGCAAAGATCACCACGGTCTGTTCTTCGAACGACAACGGTGAGAACTGCGCCTGCTTGAGCAGTTCGGTCAGGCGCGCGCCGCGGTTGAGCAGCTTTTGCGTCGAAGCGTCGAGGTCCGAGCCGAACTGGGCAAAGGCCGCCATTTCGCGGTACTGCGCCAACTCCAGCTTGATCGAGCCCGAAACCTTTTTCATCGCCTTGGTCTGCGCCGAAGAGCCGACGCGGCTGACCGAAAGGCCGACGTTGATGGCCGGACGGACGCCCTGATAGAACAGGCCGGTTTCAAGGAAGATCTGGCCGTCGGTGATCGAGATCACGTTGGTCGGAATGTAGGCCGAGACGTCGCCGGCCTGCGTTTCGATGATCGGCAACGCGGTCAGCGAACCGGCGCCATTGTCGTCGTTCATCTTCGCGGCGCGTTCGAGCAGACGGCTGTGCAGATAGAACACGTCGCCAGGGTACGCTTCGCGGCCCGGCGGGCGGCGCAGCAGCAGCGACATCTGACGATAGGCAACCGCCTGCTTGGAAAGGTCGTCATAGACGATGACCGCATGCATGGCGTTGTCGCGGAAGAATTCGCCCATCGTGCAGCCGGTGTAAGGCGCCAGATACTGCAGCGGAGCCGGTTCCGAAGCGGTCGCGGCAACGACGATCGAATATTCCATCGCGCCGTTTTCTTCGAGCTGACGCACGATCTGCGCGACGGTCGAGCGCTTTTGGCCGACGGCGACGTAGATGCAATACAGCTTCTTCGATTCGTCGGTGCCGGCGTTGGCTTCCTTCTGGTTGATGAAGGTGTCGATCGCCACGGCGGTCTTGCCGGTCTGACGGTCGCCGATGATCAATTCGCGCTGACCGCGGCCGATCGGCACGAGCGCGTCGATCGCCTTGAGCCCGGTCTGCACCGGCTCGTGAACCGATTTGCGCGGGATGATGCCCGGCGCCTTGATTTCGACGCGGCGGCGCTCGGTGTATTCGATCGGGCCCTTGCCGTCGATCGGATTGCCAAGAGCATCGACCACGCGGCCGAGCAGGCCCTTGCCGATGGGAACGTCGACGATCGTGCCGGTGCGGCGAACGATGTCGCCTTCCTTGATGTCGGAGTCGGTGCCGAAGATCACGACGCCGACATTGTCGGTTTCGAGGTTCAGCGCCATGCCCTTGATGCCATTGGCGAATTCGACCATTTCACCGGCCTGGACCTGGTCCAGACCGTGAATGCGGGCGATGCCGTCGCCGACCGACAGCACGGAGCCGACTTCCGAGACTTGTGCCTCGGTGCCGAAGCTGGCGATCTGGTCCTTGATGACCCGGGAGATTTCAGCAGCGCGGATTTCCATGTTCTGCCTTTCGTGGGACAGTTACGCGGGCGTTCAGGCCTTCAGGGCCTGGGCAAGCGAATTGAGACGAGTGCGGATCGAACCATCGATCATCTGGCTGCCGATCTGGACCACCAGCCCACCGAGAACGGCGGGGTCGACACGGGTGCGGAGTTTGACCGAGCGGCCTTCGCGCTGGGCCAGCTTGGCCGAAAGCTCGGCAAGCTGGCTGTCCAGCAGCGGGTGCGCGGTCGTGACGTCTGCCGTGATTTCGCCGCGCGCATCGGCGGCGATCGCGGCAAAAGCGCGAATCATCGAGGGCAAGTCGGCAAGACGGCGATTGTCCGCCAGCACGCCGAGGAAATTGCCGGTGAGCGGTGTCAGCGACAACACTTCGGCAACAGCCTTGATCGCGCGGGCAGCTGCTTCGCGCGAAACCTGCGGGTCGTGGAGCAACTGGGCAAGGTCAGCCGATTCGCCGATTGCCGTTGCCAGCCGGTCGAAATCGCTTTCCACGCTCGCGACCGTGCCCTGTTCGTTGGCAAGGTCATAGAGCGCCGAAGCGTAACGCCCTGCCAAGCTGGCCGTAATGCCGCCGGAAATCCCCACGCGCCTAAGTCCCCTCTTCGAATGTCTGACACCCGGATGTGTTGCGCGGGCCGCGCCATATACCCGAAAAGCGGCATGCGTATCGGCCCGTAACCGGGGGGCGCCTAGCAACCTCGCGGGGGTATGACAAGATAGCAGATGGCAAGCCTTGCCTGCCGCAATGCAGACGTATGCGCATTCCTGTCCCGAAACAAGGACAGCGCGTTGATTTGCCGCCTTTCGCGATCACGCGAATTTTGTGAGGCGGCACCGGCCCGCTCCCCCACCCGACCGCCCACAGAATACTGCCGACGGGCGCTCGGGCGGGGAAGAGGGCCTGTGCCGCCTCGGCCAACGCGCCGCGATCAACGCGCGGGCTGGCAGGTGTAGCGCATGCGTTCGTTGGGCTCGGTGGGCAGCAGCGCCTTGATCGCGCCCTGCGCCGCGCCGAATTGCCGCGCGAGGTCTTCGCGCGCGCCGCACGGGGGAATCGAGATTTTCTGCCGCTCGGCGCGGGCGCGGTTCATGTCGTTGATGCCCATCAGAAACCGTTCGACGGTATAGGTGTGCGTTTCCGGGTCATAATGCGTGACCGAAATCGTGTCTTCGCCATTGGGCACGAGGATCCGCGACCAGCCGTCCTGGGCCAGGCCATATTGCGCGCGACCGTTGACACAGCCTCCCGCGCTCCATTCGAGCGGCACGTCGGTAATGTCCGACACGGTGACGCGGCTGCGCTGCGGATCGAGCACGCAGATCATCTTGCGCGATCCGGCGGACCCACTCGCATCAGCCCCGCTCGCGTCGGCCCGGCCTGCATCGGCTTCGGGGGTGCCGCTGGCTTCGGCTTCGGCGATGCGATCCTTGGCGCGTTCGTCGATGGCGCCGAGCGAGGGGCGCAAGACCCACGCAAACGCCGCGCCGAGAATCAGCATGACGGTCAGGCCGATGGCGATGCGCGAGGGGCGGGTCTTGCCGCGCTGATACTGGAGAATGGCAAAGGTCGCCGCGCCGATCGCCGCGACGAGAGCCAGGGCGGCGATCGCCAGCCCGTTGTCGCGTTCGGCCAGCACGTCCATTTCGGCATCGCGGCGCGCCTTGTCGAGCGCGTGGTCCTTGGCGGCGCTGCGTGCGGCGGCCTGTGCGGCGAGCCGCGCCTGATCGTCGGCGGCGCGCTGCGTGTCGGCGCGATCGAGATCGGCGATCGAGGTGCAGGGCAGGCTGGCAAGATGCGGGACGACGCCTGCGGTTTTCAGAAACGGTTCGAGCTCTCGCATCGAAATGGCGAAAAAGAAGGACGAATCCGTGCCATTGTCGCTGACCGTGCCAAAGCTGTTGACGCCCAGCACGCGCCCGCAGGTGTCGAGCAGCGGCCCGCCCGAATTGCCCGCGCCCAATTGCGCGGTGTGCAGGATCGTGTCGAATTGCTTTGACGAGCGCCCCGACGAGACCTGGCCATAAGTCTTGACCGTGTCCTGCGGGGTGATGATGTCGCCGGTGTTGAGCCCCTGCGCCGCGTCGACATTGCCGGGATAGCCGACCGCCGCGATCTGCATCCCGTCCTGCACCACGCCGGGAAACAGCGTCAGCGGCGGCAGCGCGGCATGATTGCCCAGTTGCAGCAGCGCGAGATCGTTGGCGGGTGAATAAGCGACGATTCGCGCCGGAAAGCTGTCGCGCCCTTGCGAGGGGATCACCCCGATCACCACATTGCCGTCACCATGCGCCGCTTCGACGACATGGGCATTGGTGACGATCATGTCGGGCGCGACGGCAAAGCCCGAGCCATGGCCAAGCATCGAAACCCCGGTCCAGCCGTTGCGCACCAGCACCACGCGTACCACGCTGCGGCTGGCGGCGGCGATGTCGGTCGGATCGGCAAGAGCCGGGCGCGCAAGCCCGATCAGGGCCAGCATGGCGATCAGCGCGATGAGCAGGGACGACAGGCGGAGGGGGCGGGGCAAGGACATGCCCGCGTTCTTGCCCGCCCCGCGTTTTGATCGCAAGGCGCGGGATGCATTGTCGGCGCCATGCAGGCAAAAGGATGACGCATGACTGCCGGATGGAGAGCGCAATGGTCGATGACCCCATGACCGATGATCAGGCGTGGACCGCCGTCATGGCGCGCGACCGCGCATTCGACGGGCGATTCGTGACCGGCGTGCTGTCGACCGGGATCTATTGCCGCCCGTCGTGCGCGGCGCGCCATCCCCGGCGCGAGCATGTCCGCTTTTTCGCCGATGGCGCGGCGGCGCGTGCGGCGGGGCTGCGCGCCTGCCTGCGCTGTCGCCCCGACGATCCGGCGCGCGACGAGGCGGCGATCCTCGCCGCGATCGCCGCGATTCGCGAGGCCGATGCGCCGCCCGCGCTCGCCGATCTGGCGGCAGGCGCCGGATATAGCCCGACTCATTTCCAGCGGTTGTTTACCCGCCACACCGGCCTGTCGCCTGCCGCCTATGCCCGCGCGCTGCGCGCCGAACGCATGGCCGAGAGCCTGAGCGGCGCGGGCAGCGTGACCGAGGCGATCTATGACGCGGGCTTTTCGGGCCCCTCGCGTTTCTATGCGGCGGGCGCCGACCGGCTGGGCATGGCGCCGTCGGCCTGGGTTGACGGCGGGCGCGGGGTGGTGATTCGCTGGGCCGTGGTGCCGACCAGCCTCGGCCCGATGCTCGTCGCCGCGACCGACAAGGGCGTGTGCCGCCTGTCCTTCGCCGAACACCGCGCCGCGCTCGCAAAACGCTTTCCCCACGCGACGCTCACCGAAGGCGGCGAGGCGTTCGCCACGCTGCTCGATCAGGTCGTCGCGGCGGTCGAAGCCCCCGGCAGCGGCGATCACATCCCGCTCGACGTGCGCGGCACCGCATTTCAGGAAGCCGTCTGGCGCGCCCTGCGCACGATACCCCCCGGCGAAACCCGCAGCTACGGCGAAATCGCCGCCGCCATCGGTCACCCCGGCGCCGTGCGCGCCGCCGGCACCGCGAATGGCGCCAACCCCATCGCCGTCCTGATCCCCTGTCACCGCGTCATCCGCAGCGACGGCACGCTCGGCGGCTATGCCTATGGTCTGGACATCAAGCGCGAACTGCTGGCGCGCGAAACGGGGTAGCAGGTCGCTATAGATCGTTGTCTCAGCCCTGAGCCGGGAACCCGCTGCTTTGGCGTGTGAATTGGGTATACTGGCCCCGGAATTCGCCGCTACTGGCCCCGGAATTCGCCGCTACATCATTTCATGGAAGCTGCGCACCACAATGACGGCAGGCGACGTCACCGACACGCTGGATCTGGCTTTGGCGGCATCTGGTTGCGACAGCTCCACCGTGTTGCACAAGCCGCGCCTGCTGTCGGATAATGGACGCCATGCATTTGAAGTCCCAGCCGCCTTGTCCGTAACGAGCGGCGCATTGATGGCTACCGCGCCATTGTAGCTGTGGTTGTGGCGGCGGCTGACGCTGCCCGTGCAGGAGCGAAACCACCGGAATCGAATAGGTCCGGTCTGCGGACGCCGCCTGCATCCAGACGGCGGAATGTCACCCACGCATGCGGACTGGAGCAATGTTTTGTCTTGCCGCGTCAAAACGGCGACGGGCTGCCGAGACCGCGTTTATATTCTTTTCCGACCAGATGCGTAGCTCATCCATGGTTGACACCAGGGTCATGCCAAGTGTGGTGATGGCATACTCTACAGTTACCGGAGACGTTGCGAAAACCGTTCGTGTGACGAGGCCATCCCGCTCCAGACCCCTTAGGGTTTGGGCGAGCATCTTTTGCGAAATCCCGCCGACGCAACGGCGTAGCTCGTTGAATCGCATCGCGTCGTGGCGAAGCATCGCCATCACTAACACCGCCCATTTGTCGGCAATCCGATCCAGGAGGACGATCATGGGGCAATCAGCTTCGGGATGATCGGATTTCATGGGTTCCCCGTCAGTAACCAGGCTTCCGCCCGGTGCCCTCTTACACCAAGAGGCCATTATATAGTAAGTTCCCAATCAATACTGCTTGAGAGGGAATTTTGGTGACCAACACTGATGAGGCCATCCGCGGACGCACGCTTCAGATCGTCACCGCCTACCAACGATTGCTTGGAGAGAGGCGATGGGATGAATGGATCGAGCTCTGGGCGGAGGACGCTGAGCTCGATTTTCCGTTCGCGCCAGCTGGCCGCCAACGCACTTATCGGGGAAAGGCCGATATTCACAATTACATGAGTGCGACCCCGGGTAAGGTCGCGGTGGATTCCATCGACCATGTGCGCCTGTTTCCCATGCAGGATCCTGGTATCGCAGTCGTCGAACTCCGCATTAACGGGCATATTCCCGTGTCCGGCGTACCCTACAACCAATCATACGTCGCGTTTTTCGAGACCAGAGACGGAAAACTTTGGCGCTACCGGGAATATTGGAACCCGCTTGTCTCCATCGATGCAATCGGTGATCGCGAATCGTGGGTCGCCGGGTTCGGATCGCCGATCAACGATGAGGCTCAGTCATGACCATCCTCATCACCGGGGGGACCGGCAAGACGGGGCGGAGGCTGGCCGAAGCACTGAATACGCTCGGAATACCATATCGTGTGGCCGCTCGACATCCAAATGATGCTGAAAAGGGCTGCAAATTCGATTGGCAGAACCGTGAAACCTGGGATGAGGCCCTACATGGCGTCTCCGGACTGTACGTCGTGCCCCGTCCTGGAGGCCCCGGAACCGAGATGATCGATTTTATCCGGACGGCGCGGTCGAAGGGCGCCAGCCGGGTGGTGGTGCTCAGTGCGTCATTGCTTCCGGCGGGCGGGCCAGGCGCCGGGGAGGTCCATCAGTGGTTGCAGGGTGGCGATCAGGATTGGGCCGTTATACGTCCGAGCTGGTTCATGGAGAATTTCAGCGAAGGACCGCATAGGCAGACGATCATCGACGAAAACGCCATCTACTCGGCCGCTGGGGACGGGAAAGTCGGCTTTGTCAGTGCCGATGATATCGCCGCCGTAGCCGCAGCGGTGTTTCTAGCCGATCATGCCCCGAATTCCGATCTCGTGCTCACCGGACCTGCTGCAATCAGCCACGATGACGCCGCAGCCGTTTTGAGCCGGCAACTGGGCAGAAACATTCGCCATCTCCGGCTGTCTGCTGAGGCGTTGGCGCAACGCCACATAGCCCACGGCGTTCCCGCGCCGCTGGCCCATATTCTAGCCGCGATGGACGACATGATCGCCCGTGGGGCTGAAGACCGGACAACTGCTGTCGTAGAGGCTCAGACCGGCCGGCGCCCGGTTGACTTTACGACCTTCTGCTCAGCACACAGCACTGTATGGCGGGCCAAGTGAAACGGCTCCAAAGCGCATCCGCGTAGAGAAGAGGTCTATTACACTGATTTTATGAAATCTTTTAGCTCTGGGCCAAGGCTTCGATCAGCGTCGATCGTGCCCCGAACATCCAATGATTTCCCTGCAATGGGCATACCAGTTGCGATCCGGCAATGATTTCCGGGCCAGTAATACCACCCCAACAAGGTGCGCATCGGGAATGGCAACAATCCATCAACGTTGCCCGAAAGCGGTCAGTCTGCAAACGGCCACTTTCGGCCATTCCTGCAATGCCTTCGCGAGTGAGGCCTTGCGTCTAAACGAAGCTGTACGGGTCGATGTCCACGGCTACGCGCACGCCCGGCGGGAATTTGAGGGGGGTGAGCCAGTCGCGCAGGACGGTTTGCAGGTCGCTTGAGCGGCGGGCGTTGACGAGGAAGCGGTAGCGGTAGCGGCCGCGCAGCAGCGACAGCGGGGCCGGGGCGGGGCCCATGATGGCGACGTCGTCGAGCATGGGGCGGGTGCCGCCGATGCCGCGCGCGGCCTCTTTGGCTTCGGCTTCGTCTTCGCTGGATACGATGATTGCGGCCCAGCGGCCGAACGGCGGGGCGCAGGCGTCGCGGCGGGCTTCGGTTTCGGCGGCGTAAAAGGCGTCGCGGTCGCCGCTGGCGAGGGCGGCGATCACGGCGGCTTCGGGATGGCGGGTCTGGAGCAGGACTTCGCCGGGTTTTTCGCCGCGCCCGGCGCGCCCGGCGACTTGGGCGATCTGTTGATAGGTGCGCTCCGCCGCGCGCAGATCGCCGCCTTCGAGACCCATGTCGGCATCGATCACGCCGACCAGCGTCAGGTCGGGGAAATGGAATCCCTTGGTCACCAATTGCGTGCCGACGATCACATCGACGCCGCCGTTGGTGGCCAGTTCAACGAATTCCGCCGCTTTTTCCGGGCTGTTGAGCGTGTCCGAGGTTGCCACGATGACGCGCGCCTCGGGCAGGATTTCGGCCAGTTCGTCGGCGATGCGTTCGACGCCGGGGCCGCAGGCGACCAGGCAGTCGGGCTCGCCGCATTCGGGGCAGACCGGCGGCGGGGGCACTTCATGGCCGCAATGGTGGCAGGCGAGGCGCCGCGACAGGCGGTGTTCGACCAGCCAGGCCGAACAATTGGGGCAGCAGAAGCGGTAGCCGCAGCCCCGGCACAGCGTCAGCGGGGCATAGCCGCGCCGGTTGAGAAACAGGAGGCTCTGTTCGCCGCGTTTGGCCCGTTCTTCCAGTGCCTTGACCAGCGGCGGCGCGATCCAGCGGCCCCGTTCGGGCGGATGGTCGCGCAGATCGACGATTTGAATATCGGGCATCTGCGCCCCGCCGAACCGGTCGGGCAGTACCAGCCGTTCGTACCGCCCGGCATCGGCCATGGCCAGGCTTTCGAGCGCGGGGGTGGCGCTGGCCAGCACGACCGGCACCGATTCGAACCGCGCGCGCATCACCGCGACATCGCGCGCATTATACCGCACGCCGTCGTCCTGTTTGAAAGCGATTTCGTGCGCTTCGTCGACCACAATCAGGCCGAGATTGGCAAACGGCAGAAACAGCGCCGAGCGCGCGCCGACCACGACTTTTGCCCCGCCGTCGGCGACATGGCGCCAGGCGCGCCGCCGCTCCGACGCCTTGAGCGAGGAATGCCAGGCGACTGGCGCCGCGCCGAACCGCGCTTCGAACCGGGCGAGGAAATTCTGCGTCAGCGCGATTTCGGGCAGGAGCACCAGCACTTGCCGCCCCATCGCCAGCGCGGCGGCAATCGCTTCGGCATAAGTCTCGGTCTTGCCCGATCCGGTCACCCCGTCGAGCAGGAACGGCTGAAAGTGCCGCGCGCGCACGGCATCGATGATCCGTTCCGCCGCTTCGGCTTGCCCCGGATTGAGATCGGGCACGGCATGATCGGGGTCGGGTTCGGGATAGGGGCGGTCGCTGTCGACCCGGACAGCCTCCATCAGTCCCGCGCCGACCATCCCGCGCAGCACCGCGTCGGACACCCCGGCGAGCGTTGCCAGTTCGCGAATCGTTGCCTGTTCCCCGGCCAGATGCTCGATCGCCTTGGTGCGTTGCGGGGTCAGGCGATCCGGCTGCTTGTCGGTCAGGCGGTATTCGGTGATCATCCCGCCGCCCTGCAACGCGGCGCTGCTCGACAAGGCCATGCGCGCGACTTGCGACAGCGGGGCGAGGTAATAGTCGGCGGTCCATTCGATCAACCGGCGCAAAGGCGCGGGCAGCGGCGGCACCGGCAGCACCGACAGCAGCGGGCGCAGCTTTGCCAAAGGATAGGCGTTGCCGGGCAGGCGCCCTTCGTCCCAGGCAATGCCGATGATCTGACGCGGGCCGAGCGGGGCGACGACCACGCTGCCGGGCACGACCGTCATGCCCGCAGGCACGCGATAGTCGAGCACCTCCAGCCCCGGATTGAATACCAGGCAGCGGCAGGATGTGATCGGGGGCGTCTTGGCAGCGTTCATCTTTGGCGGGATATAGGGATGCAGGGGCCTTGCGGCCAGAGCTGCGGGCCTGTTGCCAACAACCGGGCGAAAGCATTTGTGATGATCTGCCCCCAGATTTCGCGACGCGCCATGATCGGCGGGACAGCGACCTTGCTGCTCAGCGCTTGCGCGGCGCTGCCCCCGCTCAGTCTTGATGAAGCGGTGCGCCGCCTGTTGCGCCGCTCGACCGAGCGCGCCTTGGCGCGGCTGAACGAACCCGGCGGGGCGTGGGATCGCTTTGTCGCCGGGCTCGATCTGGCTTCGGGCCTGGGTCCGGCGGGGCTGATTTTGCAACGGACGCTGATGTCGGCCGATTTTCACCGGCGACTCGATGCCTGGTTGCGCCCGGTGGCCTTGCGCGCGGCGCGTGCGGCGGCGCCGCGCGTGGCTGCGGCGGTCAGGACGATGGGGATCGCCAATGCGCGCGCCGTCCTCGCCGGGGGGCCGCGCGCTGCGACACAGATGTTGCGCAGCGCGATGGGCCCGGCGGTGATCGAGGCGATGGTTCCCGAGTTTCGCGATGCGCTGCGTGCCATCGACGATCCCGTGCTCGGGCCGGTGATTGCCGCCTTGGCCGGGCTGGGCGGCGATGCCTTGGCGCGCAAGCTGGCGCATCATGCCGACGATGCAGTGTGGGACGCGATCGGCGACGAAGAAGCCGCGATTCGCGCCGATCCGTCTGCGGGCGGCGATCCGCAACTGGCGGACGTATTGGCAAGGCCGTAAGGATATGAAAACGAACAGAACCCGCTCATCCTGAGCCTGTCGAAGGATGCGCGAGGCGGGCTGGCTTGGCAGGGCATGAGGCGCTTGGGGCAAGCCTTGGCGCGTGTCCTTCGGCACGCTCAGGATGAACGGATGGGAAGGGGCAGGGGGTTCTTTGCGATCAAATGCTAGGGGGTTTGCCCCGCCGCTGCCTTTGCCTATAGGGCGCAAAAGCCCAGTCCCAGCAGGAATCCCCCCATGAAATTTTTCGTCGACACCGCCGACACTGCCGAAATCGCCGATCTTGCCGCCACCGGGCTGCTCGACGGGGTGACCACCAATCCCAGCCTGATTGCCAAGGCCGGGCGCGATTTCCTCGAGGTCACGGCGGAAATCTGCAAGCTGACCGATGGCCCGGTCAGCGCCGAAGTCGTGGCATTGGACCATGAAGGCATGATGCGCGAGGCCGAAATTCTGCGCAAGATCGCCGACAATGTGTGCATCAAGGTGCCGCTGACGATCGACGGGCTGAAAACCTGCAAGGCGCTGACTTCCGACGGCACGATGGTCAATGTGACGCTGTGTTTTTCAGCGACTCAGGCGCTGCTTGCGGCGAAGGCCGGGGCCAGCTTTGTTTCGCCCTTTGTCGGTCGTCACGACGACAACGGCTTTGACGGGATGCAGTTGATCGACGACATCCGCCTGATTTACGACAATTACGACTATCGCACCGAAATCCTCGTCGCGTCGATCCGCCATGGCATCCATGTTCTGGAAAGCGCGAAGATCGGCGCCGATGTCATCACCGCTCCGCCGGCGGTGATCAAGGGTCTGTTCCGCCATGTCCTGACCGACAAGGGCATCGAAGGGTTCCTTGCGGATTGGGCCAAGACGGGGCAGAGCATCGGTTGATGTGCTGAGCGGCGATTGATGGCCGCAAGGCGCCAGATCAGGAAAGTTTGACCGCCTTGCGTGACGAATCGCCGCTCGACCAGTTTCGCTCCGTGCTCACCGGCACGGCGCGGGCTCTCGCTGACGAACCCGAGATCGAGGTCGCATGGACCGCCGATGCTCCCGGGCAGGCGGGTACGGCTTTGCGCGTGCCGATGCCGCCGCGCGCGCTGCCTGCGGCGCAAGTCGCCGAGGCGCGCGGTTTTGCCGATTCGATGGCGCTGAAACTGCGGCTGCACAATGCCGCGCTCCATCAGGCGCGCGCGCCGGGCGAGCCGGTGGCGCGCGCGGTCTATGATGCCGTCGAACAAGTCCGCTACGAAGCCCTGGGCTCCGAAGGCTATGCCGGGATCCGCGGCAATATCGGCGCTGCGACCGACATGCGCATGCTCAGCGATCCGATCGCACGGGCGTCACGGGCCGAAGAGGTTCCGCTGCAAAGCGCCGTCGCGATGCTCTTGCGCGAGCGTCTGACCGGCCAGCCGGTGCCCGAATCGGCGCGTCTGGGTGCCGATATGGTGCGCAGCTGGATCGATGCGCGCGCGGGCGGCGATTTTGCCGCGCTGGCTGCAACGCTTGACGATCAAAAGGCGTTTCAACAGCTCACGCTCGATCTGCTCGGCCATCTCGAACTGACCCAGCCCTCCGACGCCCCCGAGACCGATTCCGACGAGGATGAGGGCGAGGATCAGGACGATGGCGAGGAACAGCCTGACGACAGCGAAGGCTCCGAAGAGCAGAATCCCAGCGAAATGGCCGGCGACACCAGCGACGGTGGCGAAGACAGCGAGCAGGATCAGGAACCGTCCGAAGCAGAGGACAGCGCCGACGCCGACATGGCCGACGACGGCCAGGAAGGCATGCTGCCGACCCGGCCCAACCGGCCGTGGACCGACATTCCCGACGGTTTCGACTACAAGGCCTATACCGAACAGTTCGACGAAGTCATCGCGGCGAGCGATCTGTGCGACGAAGAAGAACTGACCCGGCTGCGCGCCTATCTCGATGCGCAGATGAAGGGGTTGCAGTCGGTCGTCACGCGGCTGGCCAACCGGTTGCAGCGCCGCTTGATGGCGCAGCAGAACCGGTCCTGGGATTTCGACCAGGAAGAGGGCATTGTCGATGCCGCGCGGCTGGCCCGCGTGGTGATCTCGCCCGGCCATTCGCTGAGCTACAAGATCGAGCGCGATGTCGAATTCAAGGACACCGTGGTCACGCTGCTGATCGACAATTCGGGATCGATGCGCGGGCGACCGATCTCGATCGCGGCGATCAGCGCGGACATTCTGGCGCGCACGCTCGAACGCTGCGGGGTGAAGACCGAAGTGCTCGGCTTTACCACCCGCGCGTGGAAGGGCGGGCAATCGCGCGAAGCATGGCTGCTCGGCGGAAAACCGGCAAATCCGGGCCGTCTCAACGATTTGCGCCACATTGTTTACAAAAAGGCAGATGAACCCTGGCGCCGGGCGCGCAAGAATCTCGGGCTGATGATGCGCGAAGGGCTGCTCAAGGAAAACATCGACGGCGAAGCGCTGCTCTGGGCACATTCGCGCCTCTTGGCGCGGCCCGAAGATCGCCGCATCCTGATGGTCATTTCCGACGGGGCGCCGGTCGACGATTCGACGCTCTCGGTCAACAGCGCGGGCTATCTCGAACAGCATTTGCGCAAAGTGATCGACTGGATCGAGAAACAGTCGCCGGTGCAGCTCGTTGCCATCGGCATCGGCCATGACGTCACGCGCTATTATCGCCGCGCGGTGACGATCATGGATGTCGAGCAATTGGGCGGCACGATCGTCGAGCAATTGGCCGACTTGTTCGAGGACGATTGACGCTCGGGTCAAGACCGGGGCATGTCCCACAGACCATGATCAACGCCAAGACCGATCCGCGCCCGCTCGTGCTGTTCAACAGCCTGACTCGCCAGATGGAGCCGTTCGAGCCCGTTCACCCCGGCGAGGCCCGCGTCTACAGTTGTGGGCCGACGGTCTACAACTATCCGCATATCGGCAATATGCGCGCTTATGTCTTTGCCGATGTGCTGGGCCGCACGCTGAGCCACAAAGGCTACAAGCTGACCCATGTCATCAACATCACCGATGTCGGGCACCTGACCGACGATGCGGACGATGGCGAGGACAAGATGGAAAAGGCCGCCGCCGCGAACGCGCAGTCGATCTGGGACATTTCGCGCCATTATACCCAGGCCTATTGGGCCGACATCGTCGCGCTCAACATCCGTCAGCCCGCGCATTGGTCGATTGCCACCGAATACGTGCCGCAGATGATCGAATTTGCCAAGACGATCGCCGAAAAGCACTGCTACGAATTGCCCAGCGGGCTCTATTTCGATGTCGCCTCCGTGGCCGATTACGGGCGTCTGGCGCGCAGCCACACCGAAGAAGGCTCAGGCCGGATCGACGAAGTCGAAGGCAAGCGGCATCCCGCCGACTTTGCCATCTGGCGCAAGACACCGCCGGGCGAAAAGCGGCAGATGGAATGGGATTCGCCCTGGGGCCGGGGCGCGCCGGGCTGGCATCTCGAATGCTCGGTGATGAGCGGGCGGCTGCTCGGCTTTCCCTTCGACATTCACACCGGCGGGATCGATCATCGCGAAATTCACCACCCCAACGAAATCGCGCAGAATCAGGCGTTTTGCTGCACGAATGGCCTCGATGTTCCGGCCAATTCGGGCGCGCGCGTGTGGATGCACAACAATTTCCTGGTCGAACGATCGGGCAAGATGTCGAAAAGTTCGGGCGAATTCCTGCGCCTGCAACTGCTGATCGATCGCGGCTATCACCCGCTGGCCTATCGTCTGTTGTGCCTTCAGGCGCATTACCGCAGCGAGCTGGAATTCAGCTGGGACGGGCTCGGCGCGGCGCTGACCCGGCTCAAGCGGCTGGTTCTGGCCGTGGCGCAAGTGCGCGAACGGGCGGGCGACGGCGGCGCCCGGCCGGGGCCGAAATTTGGCGATGCGCTCGACCGGTTTGACGCGGCGATCTGCGACGATCTCAACACGCCGGTCGCGCTGACCGTGCTCGATGACATCGTGGGCATGAAAAAGGTCGATCCGGGCGAAAAGCTGGCCGCGATCGGTGCGGTCGATGCGGTGCTTGGCCTCGGCCTTTTGACACTCGACCGCGCGGCGCTGCGCTTGCGGCCCAAGGCGGCGATGATCGATGAGGCGGCGATTGCCAAAGTGCTTGAAGATCGGCGCGCCGCCCGGGCGGACAAGGATTTTGCCCGTTCGGACGCCTTGCGCGACGCGCTATCCGCCGCCGGTGTCGACGTCATGGACGGCGATCCGCTCGGCTGGGACTGGCAGCCGCAGTAAGGGCTTCGGCACCGGGGACAGAGCCCGACATACCCCAACCCAACCGTCTCTCCGCAGGGTTACTTGATACACACATCGCCTTTTGCGAAAATATCCATTTTTAAATCAAAATCGTATTTTCCTTCGTCATTCCCGCGTTCGCGGGAATGACGAACCAAAGCGCAATGTGTGAATGCCATAGCCTTGCAAGGTGGAGGGCTCTTGCGTCAGGCCTTGTGGCGGACGATGTGCGGGGTGACGACGATATAGAGGTCGGTCTTCTGCCGGGTGTGCGAGGTCGTGCCGAAGGCGTGGCCAATCAGCGGGATGTCGCCGAGCAGGGGGATCTTGCTCTTGTTGTCGAGCGTCGTTTCCTGGGTCAGCCCACCGATCACGAAGCTTTCGCCGTCGTGGACGCTGGCCACGGTTTCCGCTTCGCGCTGCGAGATCGTGGGATAGCCCTGGGCATAGCCGGTCACGCTCGACACGACGCAGAACACATGGCTGGTCACGGCGCCATCATCGCCGACGCGCGGCGCGATCTGCAGCGTCACGCCGACATTGACGTATTGCACTTGCTGCGAAACGCCGTTTACCCCGGACAGCGTGATCGAGGTCAGGATCGGCAGCGCATCGCCGGTGATGATCTTGGCGGTCGCGCCCGATTGCGCGGCGATGCGCGGGCGCGACACGATCTTGCCGTTGCCTTTGGACACTTGCGCCGAAATCGCCGCCTGCAATTGGCCGCTGGCCAGCTGCCCGGCATTGTTGGCGAAGAATCCTGACGGGATATATTGCCCCGATTGCACGGAAAACAGCGCCAGTTGGCCATTGGCATTGGCAAAGTCGATGCCGATCGATTTCGCACCGCTTTCGGTCAGCTCGACCAACTCGGTTTCCAGAATCACGCTGTCGACCGGCACATCGATTTGCGCGATCTGGGCCTTGAGCCGGGCAATGCGCTCCTTTGACGCGTGCAGCCAGATCGCGTTGAGCCGCCGGTCGATCGCGATGGAACCGGCGGCATCGACCGCTTCGCCCATCGGTTGATCGGAGATGTCGGCAGGGCCGGGGCCTTGCGCGGCATAAGCGCCGCCAGTCAGGCTGTTCGAGCCGAAACCGGGCTCGCGCGGGGTGAAATGGTCGTTGGGTTTGACTTGCGCGCCGGGGCTGATCAGCCCGACGACTTCGCTGACGTCGGCATATTTCAGCATGACCAGTTCGCTGATCGTGTCAACATCGTCGGCGGGCGCAGAGAGCGGGCTGCGGTGGGCGGCGGCGGTCTCGGCGTGGGGCGGGGCCAACGCGTGGACGGTGATCTCGATCTCGGTCGGGCTGATCGTCATGGCGTCGGCACGGGCCGGGGCGGTGGTAGCGAAATGGATGATCAGCACGCTGCCGGTCTGTTCGAAGCTGACCGTGCGGACCAGCCCGTCGAGTCGGGCGGCGATCGCCGCGCTGCTGGCGCGGGTGGTCAGCGCGAGCGCGAGCGCCGCCTTGCCATGCGTTTCGGGCGCGTCGGCGAGTTGCGCAAAGCCGTTGGCGCGTGGCGCGAAAGTCAGGCGAAAGCGGGTTTCGCCGGGCCCTTGCGCAAGCGGCTGAATCGCGGTCAGGACTGCCGGGGCGGCGTCGGGCCGGGTGTCGGCAGGCGCGTCGGCGGCCTCGGCCCAGGCCGCCGGAGCGAGCCCCATCGCCAGCAGCGCAAGAGCCATGATCGGCGCCAATATCGGTCGGGCAAACTTGCACACGCTGGGCAAACCCCGTTCATCCGGCACTTCGCGCATCAAAACGCTGCCTTGCCTTTGGGCGTGCCATTGCCGGTGGGGCCATCGTAGCCGGTCTGCGCGGTGCAGAAATAGGTGCCGCCGCATTGGCCGTCGCTGCCCGCAGTCACATCGAACAGATCGCCCGGGTGTCGCCACAGCGAACGCGCGCCGGTCGGTTTGACGCCGGCTGCGGCATAGATTCCCGCAATCAGGGGCGCGCCGACACTGGTGCCACCAAACACCATCCAGCCGGACGTGCTGACCGGGCCGATCGGGCCATAGACCGCTACCCCGGTCGCCGGCGCTGCGACTGCGGCGACATCGTTCATCATCCGTTTGGTACACAAGGTATCGGTCTGCCAGAGTGGCTTTGGATAGATGGCCGAACAGCCGCTGCCGGTCTGGGCCCAGGCGGTCTCTTTCCACCCGCGCAAGGTATTGGGGGCCCGCACCAGCTTTGTCCCGCCGACGGCGATCACATTGGGCGCGCTGGCGGGAAATTCGGCGCCATAGCCGGCGTCGCCCGCGCTGGCGGTCATGGCGATACCGGGGTGTTTGTAGGTGAGCGCATAGGCGCGCGTGCCGGGTTCGGTCCCGCCATAGCTGTTGGAAATCGCGGCGGCGCCTTTGGCCACCGCGAGCCTGACCCCGGCGGCCAGATTGTCGATCGAATCATCGTCGGTCTCGATCAGCAGGATGCGGCAATTGGGGCACATCGCGCTGGCCATCTGAATGTCGAGGGCCTGTTCCTGCGCCCAGCCGATGTCGGTCTGCGGCGTGGTCGTGCCGCCGCGCTGATCGATCCGGGTAAAACAGCCGCTGGCCTTGGTGCAGGCAGGCAGGCCGAATTGCGCCCGATAGGTGGCAAGGTCGCTTTCCGCCTTGGGATAACCATAGGCATCGATGATCGCGATGATCGTGCCGGGGCTGCCGGTGGTCGTGGCACTGTAGGCAGCGCGTAGATCGGCCGGGCCATAGCCGGACGGTGTCAGCGAAATCGTCGTTGCCGCGCCGCCGAGCGGAGCGCCATCGGCGCGCACGATGACATGGGCGTGGCAATGCATGTGTCCGGGCCGATCGTCGCGCGCGCAGGCCGCGCGATGCAGGACGACGCGCCCGGCATGGTCCTCGCTCATGATCGGGCCCGGATGCGACCGGGCCAGCGCCGGAGCTGTGAAAAGCGCAAGAAAGCCCGCGAACAGCGTGGCAAACAGGCGCGCGCGCGATGGGGTGCCGCGCCCGGTCAAGCCCCGCGTACCCGGCATTTGCTCCATGAAATTCCCCTGCATTGCGGTTTCGACATGACGCTTCGTGCGTAACGTTCAATCGGTCGTGCGGAAGGCTGACTTGCATCCTGAGGCCGCCAATTGCGTCCGTTCCCGAGGCAAGCGGCGCATTGCCGGAGTGCGGATGATCGCGCCCAAGGCCTGCAAAACCGCTTTTCCGCCGGAGGTTTACGCGGCAAGACTTGCCGATTGACTAGCGGACAGGTGGGAGAAGCACGGGTGATCAGGAACACGCAGGCCGAACCGGGCCGCACGGTTGTCGTGGTCAACGCGATGGCAGGGCCGCTGTTGGCGGGGCGCGTGCCCGCCTGGGTGGATTTGCGCGGCTTTGCCACGACGGACGAGCTGATGGAGCTCGCCCCGCTGGCCGAGATCGGCTGGTTCGATCTGCACAAGGTCGCCCCGATGGCCAAGGCGATCGGGCTGGCGACGCGGCTGCGCTGGCTCAATTCGGTCTATGCCGGGGTCGATGCCTTTCCGCTCGAAGTCCTGGCGGCGCGCGGTGTCGTGTTGACCAACGGTGTCGGGATCAACGCGATCACCATTGCCGAATATGTCGTCATGGGCATGCTGACGATCGCCAAGGGCTATCGTGAAGTGGTGCGGGCGCAGGATCGGGAGGAATGGCTGATCGATTCGCCGGGCAAGCGCGAATTGCACGGCAGCCGCGCGCTGATCCTCGGCGCGGGCGAAATCGGCGGACGCGTGGCGCGGATGCTGGCCGGATTCGATGTCGATGTGACCATGGTCAGGCGCAGCCCCGCAGCCGGATGCATCGGCCCCGACGCATGGCGCGCGCGGCTGGGCGAATTCGACTGGGTGATCATCGCGGTCCCCGCTACACCCGAAACGCAAGGCTTGATCGGCGCAGACGCCATCGCGGCGATGAAACCGGGCGCGGTGGTGATCAATGTCGCGCGGGGCAGCGTGATCGATCAGGATGCGCTGATCGCCGCGCTCGACGCGGGGCGGCTGGGCGGCGCCTTTCTCGACGTCTGCACCCCCGAACCCTTGCCCCCCGGTCATCCGCTGTGGCGCGCGCGCAATGCCCATGTCACGATGCATTTGTCGGGCCGTGCGCAAGACAGGATGTTTGCGCGCGCGGTCGACCGCTTTCTCGTCAATCTCGACCGCTGGCGCCGGGGCGAAGCGGTTGCCCCGGCGGTCGATCTGGCGCTTGGTTACTGATCGAGCAGCAGCGCGCTGATCTCGATTTCGGCTTCGGGCTCGGGGAGCAGCGTCTGGGAAAAGCGGGTGACGGTGATTTCGGCGATCAGCGCGCCCAGCACGGTCACTTCGTCATCGCTGATCGCCAGAGTCAGGGCTTCGGCATGGTCGACCGCTTCGGCGCCCTGAAAGCGCAGCACGAACGTGTGGCGCGAGCCGGTGAACGTCGCGCTCGACCATTGCGTTTCGCCGTGGCGGACCAGCCGGGCGAGCGGCCCGGCGAGGTCGAACAGCGCCTGGGCGAGCCGCTGGCCGCTGGTCACGCGCGGGCGATGCCCGGCGTGGCGTGACGGGCGCTGGCTGTGGTGGACCGGGGGGCGGGTCTCGTCGGCATTGCGCCACATCGTCGTGCTCCGTGTGTTGTTCATGAAATGTTCCTCCCGTGTTTCTCGGGCCAGTGGTTCGCCGGGCTGGGATGCATTGCGCCACAAGCCGAAGAAGTTTGGATCGCGGCGGTTAGCGGATGCGCTGTGACCGGCGAAAGCGAGTGGGGCGGGGGTACGCTGGGCGGGGGCAAGACCGAAAGCGGCGGCGAGGTCGGCGATCAGGCGGGAAAGCGGCATCGGGTGTGTCCTTCGAGTCGTCATAAGATATTTCCTAGATTGACAGGAAAATTCTCCCGGTCTAGGAAATATCCTTCGAATTTGGGGTGAGGAACTGTCAACCATGGCTGCGCTATGACCCGTCCCGCAATGAACGCGACCGACAGAATTTCAGCAGGCCACGACGAAGCCGACGCGCGCGCGCGGCTGGTGGATCTGGCGCGTGCGCGCGGGGTCAGCCTGTCGGCGCTGTCGGCCATGCTCGGGCGCAATGCGGCCTATCTGCAGCAGTTTGTGCGCAAAGGATCGCCGCGCAAGCTGGAGGAAAACGATCGCCGCACGCTCGCGACGTTCTTTGGCGTGGGCGAGAGCGAACTGGGCGCGCCGCAGACGCCTGCGGTTGCCACGGTGCGGATCGATGGCGGCATCGGGATTGCGCCAAAGGGCCGCGCGACATCTGCGGAATGGGTCGATATTCCCCGGCTTGCCCTGGGCGCTTCGGCAGGTCCGGGGGCGCTGGCGGGCGAAGAAGTGGCGGGTGACCGCTTGCGCTTCAGTCAGCGCTGGTTGCGCACGCTGGGGCTCGATCCGGCACAATTGACCGTGATCGAGGTGACGGGCGATTCGATGGAGCCGACGTTGCACGACGGGGACGAGATCCTGGTCGATCGTTCGGTGCGGCCCTGGCGCGATGGCATTCATGTCGTGCGCATCGACGATGTTCTGCTGGTCAAGCGGCTCGAACAGGGCGCAGCGGGCGCGATTCGGGTGATCAGCGACAATCCCGCCTATTCCAGCGCCGAACGTGCGCGCGCCGATGTGACGATCGTTGGCCGGGTGGTGTGGAAGGGCGGGCGAATCTGAAGCTCTTGCGCTGAGCCTTGCTGCGCATCATCTTGGGTCGTGATGACCGATACAGCCCAAACCAAGCCCGAACCGCCGCTGAAAGTGGCGATCATTCCCGTTACGCCGCTGCAGCAGAACTGCACGCTGGTATGGTGTACCAAGACCATGCGCGGCGCCTTTGTCGACGCGGGCGGCGATCTGCCGCTGTTGCGTCAGGCGATTGCCAAAACCGGGGTGACCATCGAAAAACTGCTCGTGACGCATGGTCATATCGACCATTGCGGCGCCACTGGTGCCTTTGCCCGCGAACTGGGCGTGCCGATCGAGGGGCCCGAAGAATCGGACCGCTACTGGATCGCGAAGCTGAACGAGGACGGCGCGCGCTATGGCATCGCGGGCGAAGTGTTCGAGCCCACCCGCTGGCTGCACGATGGCGATACCGTCACGATCGGGGAATGCGTGCTCGACGTGATCCATTGCCCGGGGCACACGCCGGGGCACGTGGTGTTTTTTCATGCGCCCTCGCGCTTTGCCATTGTCGGCGATGTGCTGTTTCAGGGCTCGATCGGGCGCACCGATTTTCCGCTCGGCAATCATCAGCAGCTCATCGATTCGATTACCCAAAAGCTGTGGCCCCTGGGCAACGATGTGACATTCGTGCCCGGCCACGGCCCGGTCAGCACGTTTGGCCGCGAGCGCCAGACCAATGCTTACGTGGCGGACGCCGTGCTGGCCTGACCGTGCTGGCCTGACATCCTCCCCGCAAGCGGGGAGGATCTCGCGATTACATGTCGATTGCGATGGTTGCGGCCCAGACGCCGAGAGTGAGCAGAGTCAGCATGGTAAGCATCGTGCCGACCATGCGGCTGGTGCGGAATGGCCCGCCGTCCATGCCGACGCCGTGTGCGACGCGGGCGAGGATATAGACCGTCGCGCTTGCGGCGAGCCAGGGATTGGCGGGGCGCGAAGCTTCGATCACCGCGATGAGAATCAGCACGATCGGCGTATTTTCGATGAAATTGGCCTGCGCACGCATGCGCCGGATCAATTCTTCGTCGCCCCCGTCGCCGATCGAGATCTTCTTGGCCTGGCGAACCATGCCGACGCGGATGGAAAGCCAGAGATTGAGAAACGCGGCGGCGGCGGCCGCCGCCAGGGAAATGGGCAGGTACATCCTCTTGTATTCTCCCGTTCAAACCGCTCCCCGCTCTGGTCTTGGCAGGGTCTCGGCAAGGCAGGCCGGGTCTGGGCTTCCGGCCATATCGCGAATGCTATCGCAGGCTGTCTTGCAAATCATCTGAAATTGCGTATAGGCGCCCCTTCGCTCGTGAGCGGCACCTTTCGGTCCGACCCGTCCGTTCTGATCTGCATGTTCCATGCGAAATGGTTCGTGGGGGTTGTCTGGTCGTCCGGTTTTGCCTATCGCGCCGTATCTCAGAACTTAGATCTATCAGGAACAGGTGCCGAAATGGCCGTCCCAAAGCGTAAAACCTCGCCGTCCCGCCGCGGCATGCGTCGCAGCCACGATGCGCTGAAGGTTGAAGCCTTCCATGAATGCTCCAACTGCGGCGAACTCAAGCGTCCGCACAACTTGTGCAACGCTTGCGGCCATTACAATGGTCGTGAAGTTCTCGCGGTCAGCAACTGACACGCGGTTTTCACGCGCCGGATCGGCAATCGATTCGGTGCGTGACAGATTGACTGGCGACGATCGCGTCGTCGGATTTTTGCAGGATCAGCGCGCATCGCTTATGGCCGCCCGCATCACCCCGGCATCAAAGAGCCGGGGCAGGCGGGCGAGCCGATCGCGCAGAGGGGGACCATCGCACCATGAGCCTGCCGCGTATCGCCATTGACGCGATGGGCGGCGATGAAGGGCTCAGCGTGATGGTCGCTGGTGCGGCGCTGGCCCTTGCGGCCGATCCGCGCCTCACTTTCCTGATGGTCGGCGATGAACCGCGGGTGGTGGCTGCAATGGCGCATCATCCGGGGCTTTCTGCGCGTGCCACCATTCGTCATGCGCCCGATGTCGTTACCGGCGATGAACGTCCGACCCAGGCGCTGCGCCGTGCGCGCACGACGTCGATGGGGCTGGCGATCGACGCGGTAAAGCAGGGGCAGGCGGGCGCGGCGGTCAGTTCCGGCAATACCGGCGCGCTGATGGCCATGGCCAAGCTGGCCTTGCGCACGCTGCCGGGCATCGACCGGCCGGCGCTCGCCGCGCTGGTGCCCACGCTGGGCGATCACGACCTTGTCATGCTCGATCTCGGCGCCAACACGGCGTGCGATGCGCGCAATCTGGTGCAGTTCGCCATCATGGGCGCGGCTTATGCGCGGATTGCCAATGGCCTTGCCAGTCCGCGCGTGCGCCTGCTCAATATCGGCAGCGAAGAAACCAAGGGCACCGATGACTTGCGTGATGCCGCCGCGCTGCTCAAGGAAGTCGATGCCACGCTGGCACTGAGCTTTGACGGTTTTATCGAGGCGGACAAGATCAGCCGGGGCGATGTCGATGTCGTTGTCACCGACGGCTTTTCCGGCAATATCGCGCTGAAGGCGATGGAGGGCGCGGCCCGTTTTGTCGCCGACCTCCTGCGGCGAAGCTTTTCCAGCTCGCTGCGGTCGAAATTCGGCTTTCTCATCTCGCGCCCTGCGACCGAACTTTTGCGCCATCATCTCGATCCCAACAATCACAATGGTGCGCTTTTCGTCGGCCTCAACGGCATTGTCGTGAAAAGCCATGGCGGCGCCTCGGCGCGCGGCGTGGCCCATGCCATCGAGATCACCGCCCGCCTGCTGGAGGAAAATCTGACCGAGCGCATTGCCGCCGACCTTGCCGATGTCGGAGCTGAAAAAATCCAGAGTCCCGTCCGTTCGAGCCCCAGGACTGCGGTTCAGGGCGCGCCGAGCCGGCCCGTGCCGAGCGAAGCCGAGCCGGAGCCGGGGCTATGAGCGGAACCGTGCGGCGCTCTGCCATTCGCGGCAGCGGTTCGGCCTTGCCCGAACACAAAGTCACCAATGCCGAATTGGCGACACGGGTCGATACCACCGACGAATGGATCGTCGAGCGCACCGGCATTCGCGCGCGGTATATCGCGGGCGAGGGGGAAACCACCAGTTCGCTGGCCACGCTTGCGGCGCGTCGTGCGCTCGATGCTGCGGGAATTGCTGCGGCGGACATCGATCTGATCATCCTCGCCACGGCGACGCCGGATCAGACGTTTCCCGCCAGTGCGACGATCGTGCAGCATAATCTGGGCTGTAACGGCGGGATCGCGTTCGACATCGCGGCGGTCTGCTCCGGCTTTCTCTATGCGTTGACGACGGCCGATGCCCTGCTGCGTGGGGGCAATGCACGTCGTGCGCTGGTGATCGGTGCGGAAACGTTCAGCCGCATTCTCGATTGGGAAGACCGCACGACGTGCGTGCTGTTTGGCGACGGCGCCGGGGCCATGGTGCTCGAAGCGATTGACGTCGATCCGTCCGACGTCAATGCGCCGGGAATCATCGCCAGCCGGCTTCATGCCGACGGCGCCCATAACGACTTGCTCTATGTCGATGGCGGGCCGTCGACGACGCAGACCGTGGGCAAGCTGCGGATGAAGGGGCGCGAAGTGTTTCGCCACGCGGTCGTCAATCTGGCCGGCGTGCTTGAGGAAGTCCTGACCGAGGCCGGGGTCACGGTCGAAGCGATCGACTGGGTCGTGCCGCACCAGGCCAATATGCGCATTCTCGACGCCACCGCGCGCAAACTGTCGCTGCCGCCCGAAAAGGTCATCGTGACAGTCGATCATCACGCCAATACCAGCGCGGCCTCGGTGCCGCTCGCCTATGACGAGGCTGTGCGCGACGGGCGAATCAAGTCTGGCGATCTGGTCATGTTCGAAGCGATGGGCGGGGGCTTCACGTGGGGTGCAGCGCTCGCACGCGTCTAGAAACGGGACGAAATAAACTGGACAGGCGTCCGGAATCGTCCGGATCGGGCGCGTAACGCATTGCCTTGGGCCGAAAAGCCGTTATCTTGGCTGCGGGTAGTGGGAACTTGTTACAATTGGGGGAATGGCGGATGCGCTCTGTTGGGACTTTGACGCGGGCGGACCTCGCGGAAGGCATCAATCGCCGCGTCGGTTTGTCGCGTGCTGAGTCGCTCGACATGGTTGAATCGATTCTCAATCATGTGTGCGATGCCTTGGCCGAGGGCGAAAATGTGAAGATTTCGGGATTTGGCACTTTTCTTCTGCGGGACAAGGCAGAACGGATCGGCCGTAACCCCAAGACCGGCATCGAAGTGCCGATCACGCCGCGCCGCGTGCTGACGTTCCGGGCCAGCCAGATGCTCAAGGACCGCATCTGCGCGGGCAATTGAGCAGGGCCGGATGAACGGCTCCGTTCCAGCCGGACAGCGCGCCGGGGCGAAGCCCCGCGCTGCCGGGCGGGGACGTGCCGCGCCGGGCGTCAAGGCCGTTGCAGCGCCATGGCAAGCCGCCGATGACCTGTTTTGCGACGGCAAGGACGCCGGTGCGCTGCGCACGATCGGCGAAGTTGCGCGTGCGCTTGGCCTGCGCCAGCATGTCCTGCGCTATTGGGAAGAACAGTTCCCGATGTTGCGCCCGCTGACCCGGGCCGGCGGGCGGCGTTATTATCGCCCCGCGGACATCGCCTTATTGGGTGAAATCGATCGCCTGCTCCATCGCGAAGGCTATACCATGCGCGGCGCGCGTCAGGCTTTGGGCAGACCGGTCGGACGACGCGGCGCCGCGCCGCCGCATCGCGACACCTCGGCGCCTTTGTTCGATGGCATTGCGGACCATTCGGCGATGGACCTGCCGGGCATTCCCCTGTCAGAAGACGGCGAGGCCGAACTGGCGCCCGAACTGGCAATGGTTTCCGCGCTGGCGGTGCTGCGCACGCATCTCGAATCGATCCGCGCCCGGCTGGCGGAAGCGATTTCGCTCGGCTGATTTTCCCAAAAGCGGCGTTTCAGTCGAGCAGTTCGGGGCCGAGCGTCGGGTCGAGATCGCGCGGGCGGGTCAGTTCGGTCAGCCGGGCACAGCCGATGTCGATATCTTCCCAGCGGTCGATCGCGCATTCGAGCACGGCAAAGGTTGCCGTCGGAAACTTCTGTTCGACGATCGCGCGCAAAGGGCTGCTCCCGTCGTCGGGCACGAGGTCGAAGATCAGGTCTTCGAGTCCCGGATTATGCCCGACCATCAACAGGCTGTCCGGATCGCCCGACACTTCGCGCAAGAGATCGATCAGCGTCGCCGAACTGGCCAGATAGATCCGGCGATCCCATTCCACCGGAAACGTGCGGCCCCAGGCGCGGCTGGCGATTTCGATCGTTTCGGCCACGCGCACGGCAGGCGAGGCGAGAATCCGGTCGAAGCGCCAGCGACCGTCGCGCACATGCCGCCCCATCGCGGCCGCGCCGCGTTGACCGCGCGCATTGAGCGGTCGATCGAAATCGCGCGCGCGCGCATCGGACCAGTCGGATTTGGCATGGCGGAACAAGGCGAGCGTCTTCACGCAGGGTTCCCGGACGTTGGCGGCGCGGTCACGCCGGATGTTGGATCGGATGACGTGGCGGAGGGGCCAGAAACGATTGGCTCAGAAACACTGGCTGCGATGCTTTGTAAAGCGACATCAAGCGTTACCCGGCGCACCGGCGTTCCGGCGGGGAAGGCCCCGATCAGGCGCGAAGGAAACGCCGCCGACAGGACGACGAACGCGCCGCGATCCTGTCCGGAGCGGATCAATCGGCCAAAAGCCTGCGCCAGCCGCGCCCGGATGATCGCATCGTCGTGTGCCTGCCCGCCGCCGGCCAGGCGCCGCGCGCGATGCAGAATCGACGGTTTGGGCCAGGGGACTTGCTCCATCACCACCAGCCGCAGCGAATCGCCCGGCACATCGACCCCGTCGCGCAAGGCATCGGTGCCGAGCAGGGAGGCGCGCGGATCATCGCGAAAGATGTCGACCAGTGTGCCGGTATCGATCGGATCGACATGTTGGGCATAGAGCGGCAGCCCGGCGCGTGCGAGCCGGTCGACGATCCGCCCGTGGACCGCGCGCAGGCGGCGGATCGCGGTAAACAGCCCCAGCGCGCCGCCGCCCGATGCCTCGATCAGCCGGGCATAGGCCCCGGCGAGGGCGGCGATGTCGCCGCGCGGAACATCGGTGACGATCAGGACTTCGGCCTGCGTCGCATAGTCGAACGGGCTGTCGACAGCGAACCTGCGCGGCTCGATCGCCAGATGGCGCGCGCCGCTGCGCGCGATGGCCGAATCCCAGTCATGCTCGAACGCCGCGCCTTTGGCATTGCGGTCGCACAGCGTCGCGCTGGTCATCAGCACGCCATGCGCCGGGGCGAGCACGGTTTCGGCAAAGGGCTTCATCGGATCGAGATAGCGGCGATGCAGCCCGACATCCCATTCGCGTCCTTCGGAGCGGTCGACCGCCAGCCAGTCGACGAAATCGGGGTCGGCGGGCCCCCCCAGGCGAGCGAGCAGCGCGATCCAGCCCGACAGCAAGTCGCAGCGCCACTGGATCGATCCGCGCGCGCCCTCGATCCGTGCGCGCGCCGCGCCGTCAAGCCAGTCGGGCGGATCGGCCAGAATTGCGTCGAGCCTTGCGCCGAGCCGCACCAGCGGCTGGCGCAAGGCTTCGAGCGAGTCTTCGGCTGCGCCCGCGATCGCGATATACCCGCCGTCGAGCCCGGCCGCCTCGGTTTCGAGGCCATAGCCCGCCTCCTGTCCGCCGCTTTCGTCGCGGGCATGGACGACGCCGCGCGTTGCCGCGAGCAGCGTTTCGATCGGCCCCGAAGGCATGCCTTCGCCAATCCGGGCCAGCCAGCCTTCGCCGGGCAGCGCTTCGGCGGCTTCGCGCGCGCGGGTGATGGCGAGCGCGCCGTCGTCGTCATAGCTGGCAACATCGGCGAGGCGGGCGGCCAGGCCGCGGCGGCGACCACGCGATTTGCCCTCGGGCCCGATCACCCAGCGGCGCAGCTCGATCGTTTCGGCGCCGGTCAGCGCGGCGGCGAATGTCGAATCGGCGGCATCAAAGACATGATGGCCTTCGTCGAACACGATTCGCGTCGGCTGGGCGCCGTTTTCGCGGCCCCTCGCGGCGTTGATCATCACCAGCGCGTGATTGGCTATGACCAGATCCGCCTCGGCCGAAGCGCGCGCGGCGCGTTCGATGAAGCATTTGCGGTAATGCGGGCAGGCGGCATAAATGCATTCGCCGCGCTGATCGGTCAGCGCGGCAATCCCCCGGCGGCGAAACAGCGTGCCCAGCCAGCCGGGCAAATCGCCGCCGATCATGTCGCCATCCTGGCTATAGGCGGCCCAGCGCGCGACCAATTGCGCCAAAATCGCAGGGCGGCCCTGAAATCCGCCTTGCAGGGCGTCTTCGAGATTAAGCAGGCAGAGGTAGTTTTCGCGCCCCTTGCGCACCACGACGGCGGGGCGTTCGCCTTGCGCCCGGTCGGCAAAGGCGCGGCGGCTTTCGCGGCGCAACTGGCGCTGCAGAGCTTTGGTATACGTCGAAACCCAGACGGTGCCGCCGGTGGCCGCGCTCCACAACGATCCCGGCGCGAGATAGCCCAGGGTCTTGCCGGTGCCGGTGCCGGCCTGCGCGAGCACGACATGCGGCGCCCGCGCACGACCGCGCGGGGCAAAGGCATGCGCCGCCTCTTGCGCAAAGGCGCGTTGCGCCGGGCGATCCTCGGCATCGCTGCCGGCGATATGGGCCAGCCGCGCGGCGATTGCCGCCTCGTCGAGCACGACTTGCGCGGGCTGGGGCCGGGGGGCGGCTTCTTCCCATTCGGGCAGGCGGGTAAACAGCCAGCGTTCGGCGCGTTCGGGGCGGCGGATCGACTGGCCCAGCAACGGTGCCCAGGGCCAGTGCAGCCGGGCCATTGTCTGAAGCACGGTCCAGGCGCCTTCGCGCTGCGGCCATTCGGGCCGCGTGGTCTCGGCAATCAGCGCTGCGGCGGCCAGCCGCAGAAAGCCGGGCACTGCCGCATCGCTCTTTGGTTCGGGCAAATCAAGCGCATGGGCCAGACCGCGCGGCGTCGGCACCACGAAACGGGCGGGAAAGACAAAGGCAAACAGTTCGAGCAAGTCGAGCCCCGAAAGATCGGGATAGCCGAGGCGGCTGGCCACCAGCGGCGCATTGAGCACGATCAGCGGGGTATCGGCGGCGGCGACGATCGCCTCGCCCTTGCTGATTTCGCGCGCAGCTCCGGCGCGCGCGTCGTCGATCCAGCAGCCGCCATGGCTGGCATGCAGCGCCGACAGCGACAGCGGTACGATAGCGGGAGCTGGGGAGGAGGCGGGCGGGGGCGAATCCATCGGCAACCCGTCTGGCGCGGGAGCGGACGAAAGTAAACGTTGCGGCCGGCTTGGCGGGGGATTGCCCTGCCTCGCCCTTAAGATCCCGCGCAGCGTGCCGTTCTACCCGCACAGGAACCCTTTGGATGCGGCCGGCACTGCCTCGCTGGTCGCGCCGAAGGGGGCTGCCCATAGTGGAGAATGGGAACCATGACAGTCATCAACACCAACATTGCCGCCGTGCAAGCGGCCAATGCCTCGAACAGTGCCGCGCAATTGACCGCGCAGTCGATGCAACGCCTGTCGACCGGTCTGCAGATCAACAGTGCCGCCGACAACGCCGCAGGTCTGGCCATCGTCAACACGATGACATCGCAGATCGACGGCATGCAGCAGGCGGTTTCCAATGCCAACGACGGCGTCTCGCTGGCGCAGACGGCCGGCGGCGCGCTGACCGAAGTGACCAACATGCTGCAACGCGTCCGCGAACTGGCGGTGCAGTCGAGCTCGGGCACCTATGAGGCGTCGGATCGCCAGTCGATGCAGACTGAAGTCGCCAACCTGACGCAGCAGATTTCCGGCATCCTGTCGACGACCACGTTCAACGGGGTCAATGTCTTCAATGTCACGTCCGGCGCGCCCGCGACCGACGGCAGCAACGATGTGAAATTCACCATTCAGACCGGCGCCAACAACGGCGAAAACGTCGTCATCGACAGCCCCGCGTTCGATGGTTCGCAGCTGTTCGGCGTCACTGGGGGCGTGGGCAACACGACCTACAACAGCGCGAGCGGCACGACCGCGGCGATGGACGTATCGACCCAGGCCGGGGCGGCAACCACGATCGCCAACGTCGATGCCGCGATTGCGGAGGTCAATGCCAACCAGTCTTCGCTGGGTGCGGCGCAAAACCGGCTGACTTCGGTGGTCAACAACGTCAACACCAACATCACCAATCTGTCCGCGGCGCGCAGCCGCATCCAGGATACCAACTATTCGACCGAAACCACCAATCTGGCCAAGGCGCAGATCCTGTCGCAGGCGTCGACCGCGATGATCGCGCAGGCCAACCAGAGCCAGCAGAATGTGCTGTCGCTGCTCAAGCAATAAGGCCTTGGCGCGCCATTCTCCCGTTCGGCAGGGCCGCGTTTGCGCGCGGCCCTGCTTGCGCGTCGGTGCGAACCGCGAACGTGGTGTGTGTGGGGGGGGCTTGCATCGGCGCGCGGCTTGTGCCCTTAGACTGGGTCGATGGGAAACGTTGCTGCTGCCATCGAAAAGACCTGGCTTACCGCCGACCGCCTGCTCGAGGATTCGTTCCGGCTGGCCAATCTGATCGCCGATTCCGGGTTTGCCCCGACGCATATCGTCGGCATCTGGCGCGGCGGCGCGCCGGTCGGCATCGCGGTGCAGGAATTGCTGGAATATCGCGGGATCGAGACCGATCATATCGCCGTGCGCACCAAGTCCTATGCCGGGATCGACCAGCAGAGCGCCGAAGTCCACGTCTATTCGCTCGGCTATCTGATCGATACGCTTTCGCCCGATGACCGGCTGGTGGTGGTCGATGACGTGTTCGATTCGGGCCGATCGATCGAGGCGTTCCTCCGCGAGCTCAAGGCGCGGTGTCGCCACAACACCCCGCGCGAAATCCGCATCGCCACCGTCTACTGGAAGCCCCGGCGCAACAAGACCGACTTGCGCCCCGACTTCTATGTTCACGAAACCGACGAGTGGCTGGTCTTTCCGCACGAGATCTGCGGTCTGACCGAAGACGAGATCCGGGCGCACAAGCCCCAGGCAAGCCTCATCCTGCGCGATTGAGCCAGGCCGCACCGGGCATCGGAGATGGCGCCAATTTGGCAGCGGATCGGACAAGCCGCTTTTCATCAGCAGGCCGCGCGCTAGTGGATTGTTTTTGACATTTGCATCCCGCCATCCGGATAGCACGGTAGCAAATGTCAGAATCGGACCACCAGGTTCGTGCCTGAAGATTGGGATACGATCCATGCGCGCTAGCCTGTTTGCCTTGATCCTTTGCGCCATCATCCCCGGTGGGCGCGTCAGCGCGCTGGACGATCAGACGGTCAAGCTGACCCGCGCGCCCATAGGCACGCCCATCGTGGTGACGCCGGGACAGGAATTTTACGCCCAGGTCGAAGCAGAGCCGACACCGGCTTATCACTTGCAGGCCCCTTTCAAGAGCAGCATGCCGGGCACCATGGGGTTGCCCTTCGGCTTTGCCATCGACGCCGACACTTTGGTGTTTGTCTATGAAAGTCCGTCGGGCTGGGATTATTTCATCCCTCCCAACCACCAATATCGCGCGTGGCACAGCCTGCTCGGTTCGGTCCTGCGCGATGGCGATACCGTTGGCCTGCGGGTCGGCCCGGCCGGGCAGAAGGAGTGGTTTGTCGACAATTCCCGCTATGCAGGACAGCCCAAGCTGTGGACCCGACCGATCGCGCCGACAGATCCTGCGCTCAAGCCGACCGAGGTGGATTTCATCACCGAGCAGGCGGTGGAGCGACTGATCTATCTCGGGTTGAGCGGACGTGATCGTGCAAAGATACGCTTTGCCAAAGTGACAGCGCGAAAAACCAAGAATGTCGATTTCACATTTCCGCTCGATGCCGAGGGTAGAGGCGTTGGCGCGGTCAATGGGGCCGAATTCACGATCAAGGCGGCACAGACCGAGGCGGTCATCACCGTGATCAAGGCCATGACATCGGATGTGGGACGGCCTTTGCCCGCGCCACCCAGACAGAACGTTGGTGCCACGCCCGCGATTTAGAGCGCGCTGCCAACGCAGCCCTTGCAAAACCGGGCGTAATCGCGAATGGCCCGATGGCTATGACCGATAACGCCCAAACCGAACCCGCCATTTTCGACAACGCCGTTCTGGAAGCGGCCAAGGTGTCCAAAGCCTGGCCGTTCGAAGAGGCGCGCAAACTGATCAAGCGCTATCCCGACGGCAAGCGCGATGCGACCGGTGCGCTCGTGCCGGTGCTGTTCGAAACCGGCTATGGCCCCTCGGGGCTGCCGCATATCGGCACGTTTCAGGAAGTCTTGCGCACGACGCTGGTGCGCCGCGCCTATGAAGTGCTGACCACCGATGCAACCGGTACGCCCGCGCCGACGCGGCTGGTCGCCTTTTCGGACGATATGGACGGTCTGCGCAAAGTGCCCGACAATGTCCCCAACAAGGATTTGCTCACCGCCAATCTGGGCAAGCCGCTGACGCGCATTCCCGATCCGTTCGGCACGCACGAGAGCTTTGCCCATCACAACAACGCAAAGCTGCGCCAGTTTCTCGATCGCTTTGGCTTTGACTACGAATTCGTCTCGGCTTCGGATCGCTACAATTCCGGCGCGTTTGACGAAGCGTTGAAGAATGTCCTGCGCCATTATGACGAAATCATGGCGATCATGCTGCCGACGCTGCGCGAGGAACGGCGCAAGACCTATTCGCCGGTCCTGCCGGTTTCGCCCGCGACCGGCGCCGTGCTGCAAGTGCCGATCGAAGTGGTCGACGCCGATGCGGGCCTCGTGCGCTTTACCGATGCCGACGGCAGCGTGATTGAGCAGAGCGTTCTGGGCGGCTGGTCAAAGCTGCAATGGAAAGTCGACTGGGCGATGCGGTGGGTCGCGCTGGGCGTCGATTACGAAATGTGCGGCAAGGATCTGACCGACAGCGCCACGCAATCGGGCCGGATCGCGAAAGTTCTTGGCGGGCGCCGCCCCGAAGGCCTGATCTACGAGCTGTTTCTCGATGAAAAGGGCGAAAAGATCTCGAAGTCGAAGGGCAACGGGCTGACCATCGAGCAATGGCTTGAATATGGCTCGGAAGAATCGCTCGGCTTCTACTTGTTCCGCGAACCCAAGAGCGCCAAGTCGCTGCATGTCGGGATCATCCCGCGCGCGGTCGACGAATATTGGCAGTTCCGCGAAAAGATGCCCGCGCAGCCGGTCGAGCAGCAATTGGGCAATCCGGTCTGGCACTTGCTGCGCACCACCGGCTATCGCGGCGGCGCCGGCGAAAGCCTGCCGGTGACCTTTGGGCTGTTGCTCAATCTGGTCGGCGTGCTCGGCGCGGGCGCAAGCCGTGATCAGGTCTGGTCCTATCTTGGCAACTATGTCGCCAACGCCGATCCGGCGGCGCACCCCGCGCTCGATACGCTGGTGACATGCGCGCTGGCCTATAACCGCGATTTCATTGCTCCGACGCTCAAGCGCCGTGCCCCGGCGGCCAACGAGGCGGCGGCGCTGGCGGCGCTCGATACGGCGCTGGCGGGCATGCCTGCCGATGCCGGGGCCGAAGCGTTCCAGACCGTCGTCTACGAAGTGGGCAAGGATGAAGCGTTCTGCTTTGAAAGCTTGCGCGACTGGTTCAAGGCGCTTTACGAGACGCTGCTCGGATCGTCGCAAGGGCCGCGCATGGGCAGCTTCATCGCGCTTTACGGATTGGCCAACACGCGCGCCCTGATTGCCGAGGCGCTGGCGGTCTGAGCCGCGATCCAGCGACGGATCTTGGCCTCCAGGACGGCCAGCGGCAGCGCGCCGCTGTTCAGCACCTGATCGTGAAAGGCGCGAATGTCAAAATTCGCGCCCAGCGCCGCGCGGGCTTCATCGCGCAGGCGCTGGATAGTCATCGCCCCGATTTTGTAGGCCAGCGCCTGCCCCGGATTGGCGATGTAGCGATCGACTTCGGCGGCGGCATCGATCCGGCCAATGCCTGAATTGTCGAGCATATAGGCAATCGCCTGATCGCGGGTCCAGGCGCGGGTATGCAGCCCGGTATCGACCACCAGCCGCATCGCGCGCAACATCTCGTCATCGAGCGTGCCCCAATGTTGCATCGGGTCGCGATAGAGCCCCATGTCATAGCCCAGCGTTTCGGCATAGAGCGCCCAGCCTTCGACATAGGCGGCATTGCCGCCAAACCGCTGGAAATCGGGAAGCGCCGGGTTTTCCTGCGCGAGGCTGATCTGAAAATGATGCCCCGGCGCGCCTTCGTGCAGGTAAAGCGTGGTGATCCCGGTCAGAAACCGATGCTGCCAGTCATAGGCGTTGTACCAGAATATGCCGGGGCGGCTGCCATCGGGCATGCCTTCGCTATAGCTGCCGCCAGCTTCGAAGCGGGCGCGATAATCGGGGTAAGGCTGGATCTGCAGCGGCGTTGCGGGCAGATGCAGGAAATAGCGGGGCGCCAGTCGCGCGACTTTTTCGCCGACCGCGCGAAAGCCAAGGCCAAGGTCATCGGCGCTTTTCGGGTGAAACCGGGGGTCGCTGCGGATCACTTCGAAAAAGTCCCTGAGCGGCACGGCAAAGCCAAGCTCGTGCTCGACGCCCTCCATCTCTCGCTGAATCCGCGCAACTTCGCCAAGCCCGGTCTGGTGCACGGCTTCGGGATCGAGATCGAGCGTGGTCTCTTCGCGCACGAGCAGGCGATAGAGCCCGGTGCCGCCGGGGATTGCCGACAGGCCCACCGATTCGCGCGCGGCGGGCAGATATTCGTCGGCCAGGAACGCGCGCAGCTTGCGATAGGCGGGATAGACCGCATCACGGGTCGCGGCGAGAAAGGCGCGATCGAGCCTGCGCCGTGTCGCGATCGGGGTATGGCGCGGCAGGTGTTGCAGCGGCGCCATGAACAGCGAGCGTTCGGGCGGCCGGGCGAGGATCGCGTCGATCTCCGCGATCATGGCGATCACGGTCAGGCGCGGCTCGACCACACCGCTGGCGATGCCTTCGCGAAACCGTGCCTCGGCGTTGGCAAACAGCACCGGCAGCGACCGTTCGAGATCGAGCCGCGCCGCGACATCGGCATACGTGCGCAACGAGCCGCCTTCGCTGGTTGCCGCCATTTCCGGGAACTCGACCGGAAAGCCCATGAAATGATTGAACGGCTGCACACCCAGCAGCGCCTGCGCCGCAGGAGCCAGAAAGGCGCGCTGTTCATCGAGCGTCTGGCGGAAGACATCGTAGGACAGGCGACGCTGTTCATCGAGCGCCTGGGGATCGATCGCGGCAAGCTGAGCCAGCGAATGGTCGATCACCGTGCGCTGCCGTTCGGTCAGCGCCGGGGTAAAGGTCAGCACGAGCAGATCGTGCGGGACGGCTTCGCCCCGCGCCAGTGCGCCCAGCGGGTCGAGCGCCTGCTGGGCACGGCTGTCCTCGGCAAACAGGCGATCGAGCCGGTCGGCCGTCGATGCCGCAACATCGGGCGCGACCGGCGCCGGCTCTGCGGCGGGCGGAGCGGGGCGCGCCGTCGTCGGCGGCGTATCGTTGGCGATCACGACGGCGGGCGCGGGCTCCGGCGGGCGCGATGACGCGGTCTGGACCGCGCACCCTGCCAGCGTCAGCGTGCAGATCAGCCAGGCCGGGGCCCAAATCCGCGCAGGCCGCCCCTTCAGGACCACGCGTGCGCCCGATACCATTTGGTCAGCACGTATTTTATCCCGCGCATGACAGGCATGCCGGCGTGAAGCGTGCGCGGATTGGGGCGCCCGTCGCGGGCCATGTTGTTCCACACCAGCAGAACCCCGGCCTGGGGCGGGATCGTCAGGTCGATCTTGGGAAAGTTGGTCGCGCCGCCTTCTTCGACCGAATTGAGATAGCCCATCGCCGTCCAGCTGCGTTGGCCGCCGCGCTTGCGTTCATCGTCCCAGTATTCGTGTTTGGCGACGAAGTAATCGAAATGATGCTTGAATTCCTGACCGACTGCATAGCGTTGGCCTTGCAGGGTTTCACCCAGCGCCGGGTCGAGGCCGAGCAGGTCGTCGATCCGGCGCTGCAACATGCGGATGAACGGATCGCCCGGATCGACATCGCCGGTATAGCTGGTGCGCCCGCCGTCGATATTGCCGTTGTAGGTGGGCGAGGGCCGGGCAACGCCGTCGACGATGGTCATCAGGCGACGGCAGTCGACGTCTGACAGAAAGTCGGCGACGGCATAGATTTCGATTCCCTCGACCGGCAGGCGATAGGCCGACGGGTCGGCATCGAGCCGGGCACGCACGATTTCGCCGGCGCGTTGCAAATCTGCGCGATCGGGGTCGCGGGCGGCGGAATTGAACGAAAAAACCATGGCAGCGCAAGTTCATGGCCCATGCCGACAATAACGGCAAGAGGGTCGAAAATAAGGTGTCGAAGCCGCTGCTGCAGGAGTTATCTGGGTGTGTTTTAGTCCATTACGGACAAATCCCATTGCAAAATCACGAAAAATCTCCTGAGAGTTTGGTTAACGCGGTAAGGCTGGAAGTAACTGGTCTTAAGTGGGGCACTCGGTCGTTGTCCTGTCCATGTTGGTCGGTCCCTATTGGTCGCCGGTCCAACTGGCGGAAGCAATGATCAGGTTTTCATGTCTCTGCTTGTCGGTTGGCAAGGGACGGCCCGTTTGACGGAGACGACACACTTGGACGTCCGTTTTGATATGGAAAGCCGGTATCTGCGCCGGGCAAAGTTGGTATACAGCGCACGTCGACGGCGAGATGCCGCAGTGGGTATCTCCGGCCTGTTTGGCGAGCCGGCATGGGACATCCTGCTCGACGTCTACATTGCCCAAAAGAGCCGGCGCGAAATCCAGGTCTCAAGCGTCTGCATCGAGGCGGGGGTGCCCTCGACCACGATCCTGCGCTGGCTTGCCCGGCTGGAACAGGAAGGGCTGATCTATCGCGCTTCGGACAATGTCGACGGACGGCGCCGCTATGTCCGTCTGACCGAAGCGGGCAATGCGCTGATGGACCGTGTGCTCGATGCGCTCAACGTCTGCGAATAAGAGCCTGATCCGAAAGTCTGCGGGTCGGCCGGGCGGGTCTTTTCCGCGCCAGTTTCATCGTGATTTTGCCACGATGAAACCGCGCCCGATCGCGTTGAACGGTGATTACCAGAATACGTTGTACAAAACCTCGACCGTTTGCCCGGTGTCGATGTCGATCAACAGGCAATCGTTGTAATAGCGTACCCAGCGATAGGTGCCCCAGACCGGCGGCAAGTGGTAAGTGCCCGGGTCTTCGATCCAGTAGCGTTCATCAAGGAACGCTTCATCGAGCATATAGCCAAGGCCGATGCGCGAATAGGCATAGCCGCCATAGGGCGGATAGTAATAGCCCGGATGGAATACGTCGCGATGGGCGCCGCGCCAGCCGACCCAGTCAAAGCGGCGATCGTTGCGCCAGCCATTGTTCCAGCGCCCACCACGTTCCCCGCCATAGCCACGTTCACCGTATCCGGCACCCCCGCCCGCATTCGCCGTCCACCCACCGCCCCGCGTTGCTTCGCCGCCGCGCACCGGGGGAGCATTGTGCCAGGCCGGGGCTGCCGCCTGCGGTGCATAAGCGGGTCGTGCCGCAGGCATTGCGCCACCGCCGCGCGCGCCTTGCTGTGCCGGTCGCGGCGCATTGGGCGCAGGGTGCGATCCGCCACGCCAACCGCCGCGATTGCCCGCATGGTCCGGTTCTCCGGCCAGCGCGGCCACTGGCGCAAAAGCGAGCGCCAGAAGCACAGCCAAGATCGGCATTGTAGTCGAATGGGCAATCAAACGGGCAGTCGAATGGATCGGCGCCGCCATGGCCAGTCTCCCGAGCATGAACTGTCGCCTGGCGCGGGCCAACGCCCTGACCGACCAGATTGCGACACAGTATGTGCTACGGGGTATTGCGTAGGCCTGCTGCACGAATCCTGAACCGGTCAGGACGGGCAGGATCTCTGTCCGATTTCGGGAAACAGGGGGCGCGGGGCGCCCCCTGCATCGGGTCAGCGCGACAGCTTTTTATAGGCCAGCGGAGTCGGACGGTCGGCGGCATCGCCGAGGCGCCGCCGCTTGTCTTCTTCATAGGCGGCGAAGTTGCCTTCGAACCATTCGACGTGGCTGTCGCCTTCGAACGCGAGAATGTGCGTCGCCAGACGATCGAGGAAGAAACGGTCGTGGCTGATAACGACCGCGCAACCGGCGAAGTTTTCGATCGCTTCTTCGAGCGCGCCGAGCGTTTCGACGTCAAGGTCGTTGGTCGGTTCGTCGAGCAGCAGCACGTTGCCGCCGGTTTTCAGCATCTTGGCCATGTGGACGCGGTTGCGTTCACCGCCCGACAGCTTGCCGACGTTTTTCTGCTGATCCTGGCCCTTGAAGTTGAACGCGCCGACATAGGCCCGCGTCGACGTGTCGAAGCCATTGACTTTCATGTAGTCGTGCCCGCCGGAGATTTCCTCCCAGACGTTCTTGGCCGGATCGAGCGCATCGCGGCTCTGGTCGACATAGCCCAGCCGCACGGTCGAGCCGATCTCGATCGTGCCGGTATCGGGTTGTTCCTTGCCGGTGATCAGCTTGAACAGAGTCGATTTACCCGCCCCGTTGGGGCCGATGACGCCGACAATGCCGCCCGGCGGCAGAAGGAACGACAGGTTTTCAAACAGCAACTTGTCGCCATAGGCCTTGGAAATGCCCTTGGCCTCGATGACTTTGCCGCCCAGGCGTTCGGGCACCTGAATGACGATCTGCGCCTTGCCGGGGCTGCGGTTGTTCTGGCTGGCGACGAGTTCCTCGAACTTCTTGATACGCGATTTGGACTTGGTCTGGCGACCTTTGGTCCCGGCGCGGATCCATTCGAGTTCGTCGTTGATCGCCTTCTGGCGACCGGTGGCTTCGCGGTCTTCCTGTTCGAGCCGCTTGGCCTTCTTTTCGAGATAGGTCGAATAGTTGCCTTCGTAGGGGAAGTATTTGCCCCGGTCGAGTTCGAGAATCCAGCCGACCACGTTGTCGAGGAAATAGCGGTCGTGGGTGATCATCAGCACCGCGCCGGCATATTCCTTGAGGTGATTTTCCAGCCATTCGACGCTTTCGGCATCGAGGTGGTTGGTCGGTTCGTCGAGCAGCAGGATCGACGGCTTCTGGATCAGCAGGCGGGTCAGCGCGATACGGCGGCGTTCACCGCCCGACAGGTTTTCGACCGACCAGTCCGACGGCGGGCAGCGCAGCGCTTCCATCGCGATTTCAAGCTGGTTGTCGAGCGTCCAGCCGTCGACCGCGTCGATCTTGCCCTGAAGCTCGCCCATTTCGTCCATCAGCGCGTCGAAATCGACGTCTTCCGGCGGATCGGCCATGATGTTCGAAATTTCGTTGAACCGGTCGACCAGGTCGGCGACTTCGCGCGCGCCGTCCTTGACGTTTTCGAGCACGGTCTTGTTCGGATCGAGCTGCGGTTCCTGCGCCAGATAGCCGACGGTGATATATTCGCCGGGCCAAGCTTCGCCGGTATAGTCGGTGTCGATCCCGGCCATGATTTTCATCAGCGTCGACTTGCCGACGCCGTTGGGCCCGACGATACCGATCTTTGCGCCCTGATAGAACTGCAGATTGATATCGCTGAGCACCGGCTTTTGCGCGCCGGGAAAGGTCTTCGTCATGTTCTTCATGACGTAGGCGTACTGGGCGGCCATGGTCGTCCTTTGGGAATGCGCGTGTCAGGTTCTGGCCGCGCTCTACAGGGCGCGCGCGGGCGCTGCAAGCTCGGGTGCAATTTCCGGTTTGCGTACCCGGCGATCGTCGGTACTCTTATTATACCCGTTCGTGCTGAGCCTGTCGAAGCACGCGCGCGACTTTGCCGCTTGGCGGGTTACCCTTCCGGGCTGGCGTTGGCGCGCGTGCTTCGACAGGCTCAGCACGAGCGGATTTTGGGGTAGCGGGCCGGGGCAACGGCGCTGCATCCCGAACGACAACGACAACGACAACGGCGTCGGCCGATGAGGCCGACGCCGCGTTTGACGTGTCTTTTGGCTCAGATCCGCTCGATCACGATCGCCGGGGCCATGCCGCCCGCTGCGCACATCGTGACGAGGCCGTAGCGGCCGCCGGTGCGTTCCAGTTCGTCGAGCACGGTGCCGATCAGGATCGAGCCGGTGGCGCCGATCGGGTGGCCCAGCGCCATGGCGCCGCCGTTGACGTTCACTTTGGCGCGGTCGAGGCCGAGGTCGCGGATGAACTTTTCGGTGACGACGGCGAAGGCCTCGTTGATTTCCCACACGTCGATGTCATCGACTGTCAGCCCCGCCTTGGCCAGCACCTTCTTCGCCGCCGGGACCGGGGCGTTGAGCATCAGCGTCGGATCGTCGCCCTGGTTGGCATAAGCGACGACGCGCGCGCGCGGCTTCAATCCATGTTTTTCGGCATAGGCGGGCGAAGTGATCAGGATGGCCGCCGCGCCGTCGACCACGCCCGACGAATTGCCCGCATGGTGCACGCCTTTCCAGTCGAGATCGGGATAGCGCCGCTGGATCTTCTTGCGGAACGTGACGCCGCCGCCAAGGTCGAAATCGGCCACCCCGTCAAAGCTGGCTTTGAGCGACGACAGCCCTTCGAGCGTCGTTTCGGGGCGGGGAAATTCTTCGTGATCGAGCGCGACCGAGCCGTCTTCGTTTAGCACCGGCACCAGCGATTTGGCAAAACGCCCTTCGGCAATGGCGAGCGCGGCGCGCTGCTGGCTGACCAGCGCGAGCGCGTCGAGATCGGCGCGGGTAATGCCCTCCATGGCTGCGATCGCATCGCCGCACACGCCCTGATGCGATTGCGGATGGATCGCGTCGAGCTCGGCATTGCCCGAGCCCATGCCCAGCGGGGCAATCCCGGCATTGGCCTGCTGCGCGCCGTAAGCTGCGGTAAAGCTCATCATTTCGGTGCCGCCGGCGATCACGCAGTCTTCCATGCCCGACAGGACGCTGGCCGTTGCGAGATTGACCGAGGTGATCCCGCCGCCGCAGAAGCGGTCGAGCGTGGTGCCGCTGGCGGTGATGTCATAGCCGGCGGCGAGCGCGGCCATGCGCCCCAGATCGCCGCCCTGCTTGCCATATTGCGACGAGGTCGACCAGATCACGTCGTCGACGGTGGCGGTGTCGAGTCCGTTGCGATCCTTGATCGCCTTGAGCACGGTGGCGGCGAGGTGTTGCGGGTGCAAGTGCGACAGCGCGCCCTTGCCGGGCTTGCCCACCCCGCGTGGCGTGCGGACAGCGTCGATGATATAGGCTTCGGCCATGTCTCAATCCTCTCGATTGTATTTAACCGAACGATTAAAGGCTTTGCGGTTGCCGCGCAAGCGTTAAGGTGTGGTCTGACCGCGCGAGGAGATCCCCCCAATGCTGCCGCCCCCGCCAACGCCGCCAATTGACATTCTTGAACAGGCGAGGGGGTTTGCCGACTGGATTGTCGCGCTTCGCCGCGCCATTCATGCCGAGCCCGAGTTGGGCCTGGCCAATCCGAAAACGCGCGACAAGCTGCGCGCGGCGCTGGCCCATTTGCCGCTCGAATGGCGCGAGGGGCCTTCGACCACCGGGCTGGTCGCGCGGCTGGTCGGGACGGGAGCGGCAGACGGCCCTTTGCGCCGGGTGCTGTTGCGCGGGGATACCGATGCGCTGCCGATGGCGGAGGAAACCGGGCTGACCTTTTCATCACACGTGCCGGGGGCGATGCATGCGTGCGGCCATGATACCCATGCCGCGATGCTGGCGGGCGCGGCGCATGTGCTGTGCGCGCGGGCCGACACGTTTGCGGGCGAAGTGGTGTTCATGTTTCAGCCGGGCGAGGAAGGGTTTCACGGCGCGCGCTACATGATCGAAGACGGGCTGCTCGATCCGCTGCCCGACGCGGCCTTTGCCCTGCATATCATGCCCGACAGTCCGCACGGGCTGATCGCGGGGCGCGCGGGCGCCTTGATGGCTTCGGCCGATCGGTTCGAGATCATCGTGACCGGGCAGGGCGGCCATGCCTCGATGCCGCACCAGACGCTCGATCCGATGCCGGTCGCCTGCGAAATCGTCACCGCGATCCAGACGATGGTCACGCGGCGCTTTCCCGTGGCCGACCCGGTAGTGGTGACGGTATCCGAAATTCACGCGGGCACGGCGCACAACATCATCCCCGATCGCGCGGTCTTGCGCGGCACATTGCGCACGCTGTCGCGGCATAACCGCATTGCGCTGCATGAACGGCTGACGACGCTGGCCAAGGGGATCGCTGCGGCGCACGGGCTGTCGGCCACGGTCGCGGTGTTCGAGGGCTTTCCGGTGACCATCTGCGATGCGCGCGCGGTCGATCTGGGCGAGGCGGTGACGGCGAGCCTTGGCACTGCGGCCGGTTTTCAACGCCTGTCGCATCCGATCATGGGCGCCGAAGACTTTGCCTATGTGCTTGAAAAAACGCCCGGGGCGATGTTCTTTCTTGGCGTTGCGGCGCCCGACGCCGATCCGAAACAATGCTGGGGCATTCATTCGCCGCGCATGGTGGTTGACGAAGCCGCGCTGCCGATCGGCACTGCGCTTCTGGCCGGATGCGCCGAACGGTTTCTGACGCGCGGCTTCAAGTAGGAATTCGACAGCGATGATCGACGAACGGGTTCTGGACTTCGAAGGCATTCACAATTTCCGCGACTATGGCGGCTATGCCGCGCGTGGCGGGCGGCTGGCGCGCGGGCGGCTTTGGCGATCGGGCCAACATGCCGGGGCATCGCCCGCCGATCTGGCACGCGTGCGCGATCTGGACATCGCCACGGTGATCGACTTGCGCGGCGACAGCGAGCGCGCCGCGTTTCCCTGTTTGCGGCACGAGGATTTTGCGGGCGAAGTGCTGTTTTTTCCGGGCGAGACGGCCGGCGCCAAAGGCCGCGCCGCGCACGAGGAAATGGCCGATGCGATCCGCAGCGCCGACGATGCCCGCGCGGCGATGGTGCGGCTCTATCGGGGCATGCCCTATCGCGACGTGCTGATCGGGACATGGCGGCTGTATGGCGAGGCATTGGCTACGCGCGACGGGGCGAGCCTGCTGCATTGTCTGGCGGGCAAGGACCGCACCGGGGTCGGCGTCGCGCTGGTGCATCATCTGCTGGGCGTGCATCGCGACGACATTTTGGACGATTACCTGCTGACCAACAGCGCGGGCAATGTCGAGGCGCGGATCGCGTCGCAAAGCGCCAATCTGGCCGACAGAGGGCTTGGCGACGCGGCGCTGCGCGTGATCCTGGGAGTCGAAGCGGACTATCTCGACGCGACGTTTGCCGCGATTCGTGAAAGTCATGGCAGCATCGAGGCCTATGCCGACGCGGTGCTGGGCATCGGCCCGGCGCAAGTCGCGGCGATCGAGGCGCGCCTGATAGCCTGATAGCCTGATAGATTGACACCGCCGCCTGCGCGCCTATTTCGCCGGGGCACTTCGGAGGATTTCATGGCAACCACGCACAAGACCCGCATGCTGATCATCGGTTCGGGCCCCGCCGGGCTGACTGCGGCGATCTATGGCGCGCGCGCCGGGATGCAGCCGATCGTGGTGCAGGGTCTGCAACCGGGCGGCCAGTTGACGATCACCACCGATGTCGAAAACTATCCCGGCTTTCGCGACGTGATTCAGGGCCCCTGGCTGATGCAGGAAATGCAGGCCCAGGCCGAACATGTCGGCACGCGCATGCTGTGGGACACGATCACCGACATCGATCTCGGCGGTTCGCCGTTCCGCGCCACGGGCGACAGCGGCGATGTCTATGAAGGCGATGTCCTGGTCATTGCCACTGGCGCGCAGGCGCGCTGGCTGGGTGTGCCGGGCGAGCAGGAACTGTCGGGCAAGGGCGTTTCGGCCTGCGCGACGTGCGACGGGTTTTTCTATCGCGGCAAAAAAGTCGTGGTGATCGGCGGGGGCAATACCGCCGTCGAAGAAGCGCTCTATCTGACCAACCATGCCCGCGAAGTCGTGCTGATCCATCGCCGCGATACGCTGCGATCGGAAAAGATCCTGCAGGACCGTCTGTTTGCCCATCCCAAGATCAGCGTGCTGTGGAACAAGGCGGTCGATCGCTTTGTCGGCGACAACCGACCGGGCGGGGGGCTGACCGGGGTCGCGCTGATCGACACGGTAACTGGCGAATCAAGCGAAGTGTCGACCGATGGCGCGTTCGTTGCGATCGGTCATGCGCCCTCGACCGAGCTGTTCCGGGGCAAGCTTGCGCTTGATGCCGCCGGTTATGTCGTGGTCGAGCCGGGTACGCCGAAAACCGCGATCCCCGGCGTGTTTGCCTGCGGCGACGTGATGGATCACACCTATCGTCAGGCGGTCACGGCGGCGGGCACCGGCTGCATGGCCGCGCTCGATGCCGAACGCTTCCTCGCGCACCGCGATTTCGCTGCGGGGCAATAAGCCGATCCTCCCCGAATCGGGGAGGATTTTTCAGTGCCGTGAGGCGGTGGCTTCGATCAGGCGGTCAAACAGCCAGTCGCCCGCGTCGTCGGCAAATGTGTGGCTGCCGGTCGGGTGGATCATCACGCGCGGATCGTCCTTTGGCCAGACGGCGCCAAAGCGTTGGCCGACACGGTCGCCCGCCGCGATCAGCAGCGTGACCGGACCGGAAAAGCGCGCGAGCCCTGACCGGAGCGTATCGACCAGCGGCGAGGGGGCCTCGCTGCGCCGCGTCGCGCGGCCAAGCCCGCGAAACAGCTTGCGCAGATCGATCTGGCCGCTGAGCAGCCGCCACAGCGCGCGCGGGTCGGCCAGCCGCGTCAGATACCGCCGACGCAGCGCGCCGGGCGTGTGGCCAGCGGCATCATCGTCCGCATCGTCGAGTGTCCAGGGGTTGGCGAGAACCAGCCCGTCCAGCCCCGCGCCATACAGCATCAACGCGCTCGCCGCGTCGCATACGCCAAAGCCGACCACCCGCCGCATCCCCGGCAAGGCGGCGCGAAACGCGGTGAGCGCGGCGGCAATGTCGTCCTGCGATCGCTGCCAGCCGCCGTTTTCGCCCTCGCTGTCGCCGATTCCGCGCCGGTCGAAGCGGAACACCGGCGCGCCGCCCGTTTCGGCCAGCCGCGCCGCCAGGTGCGCCATGCCGCCAAAGGCACCCGCACGGATCTCGCTGCCGCCCGATACGATCAGCAGCCCGGTCATCCCGTGTGCCCCGGCGCAATCGAGCATCCCGTAGAGCGTGTCCGGTCCGCAGGAAAAGGCGATCGGGCGCCGGCTCATGCGGTGATTTCCGCCGCGATGACGCCTGCAAGCCGCGCGGCTTGCGCCGGGTCATCGCCCGGTTCGGCGCGCAACCACAGCGCAGGGCCGCCCAGCTCGGACTGGCGGATTTCCCGCTGGCCTTCATCGAGCGGGCGCGCGCTTTCGAGCCCCGCGATCAGCGCCGGGCCAAAGTCGTATCCGGCGAGCATGATCCCCTCGGTGCGGCCCGTGTCGATCAGCGCGGCGCTGTCTTCGTGCAGCCCGGCTTCGCGCGCAGCGATCACCCGCGCGCGCACCATCTGGCGCAGGATCGCCTGGCCCGAAACCGGTTCGAGCACCCAGCCGGGCAATGCATTGGGAAAGATCAGCGCCCCGCCGCGCACCGCGAGCACATGGCTGGCGGCAAAGTGCCGTGCCGCGCGCGCCATCGCCTGGCGCCAGCCGTGCAGGCTTTGGCCGAAGAAGGGTTGCAGGCTTTCATTCGTGCCGGGCAAGTCGGGCAGGAAGCTGTCGATGCCGTGCCCGTCGAGCGCGCGCATGGTCGAGGCGAGCAGGCGCCGCGTGCGGTTAATTTCCGCCAGCAAAGGCGGCACGATCAGCAGGCGGTGGCGCCGATTGCGATCGATCGCGGCGGCGAATTCCGCGACGGGCCCATCGCGTCCTGGCCCCTCGCGACCGGAGCCTTTGTGATCCGAGCTGGGCCAGGGTACGATCAAGGACGGCGCTTCCTGCGCACGAAATCGAGCAGGGCGCCATACGTTTCGAGCAGGTCGCCGCTGATTTCGGCATCGTCGATGAACACGTCGAAGCGTTCCTCGATCGCTCCGAACAGCGTGGCGATGGCCATCGAATCGAGCTCGGGCAAGGCGCCGAGCAGCGGGCTGTCGGGCGCCAGCGCAGCGCAGCGCGCACCATTCAGGCCGAGCACATCGCCGAGCACCTGGCGCAAACCTTCATCGCTGTCGTCGATCACGCTCAAAGTCCCGCTGTTGCGTGCGCCGCTTTATCCATAGGTTTCGGGCCGGGCAAGGCGCAGCACGGATTTCGCCAGTATTCTGCCCGCCATCGGCCAGCGGCGCAGCGTTCCGGGGTATGCTGCTTCCAGCCGATACCGCGGGCGGACATCCTCCATCCAGTCGCGCTTGTAGGCATCGTCGCCGGTGCCGAAATCGATCGTGGCGACGCGATCTTCGTCGAATGCCATGGCAAACAGCGCGTGGCTGAGCAGCGTGCCGGGCGAGTGCATGGCGGCGGCGGGGCTGTGGGCGAGCTTGTGAATGAACGCGGTGCCGTCCTCGATGGTCCAGAACTGCGTCGCGACCGCAAGGCCGTCGATGCTTGCCAGCCCCAGCCGCAAGCGGCCCGCCGCGCCTTCGGCCTCGGCAAAGCGGCGCAGGAAGCGCGGCGAGCCTTCGGCGGGTTTCCAGCTTTGCGCGTAAATCGCTTCATAGGCGTCCCAGTCGGCCGGATCGAAAGCGCGGGCGATGCGGATGTCGACAGTGCCCTTGCGCTGTTTGCGCCGGACGGTTTCGCGCAAAGGACCAGGGCGCCGGGCCCACCATGCGGCGAAATCGCGCCCGGCGGGGTGCAGGACATGGTTGTGATCGGCATGGCCGAGCCGTGCGATCCAGCCCGCCGCCCGCGCTGCATCGCGCAACACAGCCGCTTCGGGCGCGGGCGAGGGGGCAAACGACAACGCGCCGACGCGGGTCAGGCTGCGCAGGATCGCGGTCATCAGGCGCGGCGCGGCGCCGGTATCGTTCCAGCGCGGGCGGGCGATGAAGCTGTACCAGTTGGCCAGCGCGCCATAGCCGCCGGGGCCTTCGACCAGAGGCAGCGCCGCCAGCGCATCGCCCTCGCGCGCGACGGCGATCAGCGTGCGCGCCGGGGCCAGGCATTCGTCCGCCATCAGCCGCAGCCAGTCGAGCCGATCGAACGGCGTTGCGCCCGGCGCGCAGGCGAACAGTGCGGCCAGGGCCGGGTCCGCTTGCGCTTCGGCGAGTTCGGCGTGATAGACTTTCATCGTGACCGCGACTGTCGTTCCCATATCCGAGGCGCCCATACCCGAAGGGCAGGCCCGCCCGCTCGATCACCTGCCGCTGATGGGCACAGGCGATGCCCCCGCACTCGTGCTGGGCGAGCAGGTCATGGACCATGCCGCGTTAAATCGGCGTATAGGCCAGTTGGCGGGATGGTTGGCAAGTCGTGTTGGGCCGGGCGCACGGGTGGCGAGCTGGTTGCCCAAGGGGGAGCTGGCCTGCCTGCTGCCGCTGGCGACGGCGCGCGCCGGGCTGATCCATGTCCCGATCAATCCGCTGCTCAAGCGGGCGCAAGTCGCGCATATCCTGTCCGACAGCGGCGCGGCGCTGCTGATCGCCAATCCCGCGCGCGCGGCCACTTTGGCAAGCGGCGATCTTGGCGCTTGCCGGTTGATCGAAGATGTCGCGTTTGACGATGGCGATGCTTTGCCGCCGTCCGCTGCGCCGGTCGATGATCTGGTTGCGCTGCTTTATACCAGCGGGTCGACCGGGCGGCCCAAGGGGGTCATGCTCAGTCATGCCAACCTTTGGCTCGGCGCGGCGAGTGTGGCGCGGTATCTGGGGCTTGGCTCCGATGATCGCGTGCTGGCGGTGCTGCCGCTGGCGTTCGACTATGGGCAGAATCAGCTGTTGTCGGCGTGGTTCGCGGGGGCCTGTGTCGTGCCGCATGATTATCTCGTACCGCGCGATGTCGTGCGCGCGGTCGAGCGGCACGCGATCACCACGCTGGCCGGGGTTCCGCCGTTGTGGCGCCAATTGGCCGCGCTGGACTGGCCGCCTGCCGCCGTGGCGGGCTTGCGCCGGATGACCAACAGCGGCGGCGCGCTGGACGAGGCCCTGGTGCGGCGGTTGCGCGTCCTGGCGCCCGATGCCGATCTCTATGCGATGTACGGGCTGACCGAGGCGTTTCGGTCGACCTTTCTCGATCCCGCGTTGATCGATGCGCATCCGACCGCGATCGGCGAGGCTATCCCTTTTGCCGAAGTCATGGTGGTGCGCGACGATGGCGCGGCGGCGGGGCCGGGCGAAGAGGGTGAGCTGGTTCACGCCGGGCCGCTTGTCGCGCAAGGCTATTGGCGTGATCGCGCGCGCACCGCCGAACGCTTTCGCCCCGCGCCCGGCTGGTCGCGGAATGGCGGGGTGGCGGTCTGGTCGGGCGACCGGGTGCGGCGCGATGCGTCGGGCTTGCTCCATTTCGTCGGGCGGCGCGATGCGATGATCAAGACGGCGGGCAACCGGGTCAGCCCGCAGGAGATCGAGGACGCGGCGCTGGCCACCGGGCTGGTCGTCGAAGCGGTCGTGCTGGGCCTGCCCGACGCGGATCTTGGGCAGGCGATCCATCTCGTCGTTAGCGGCGCATCCGACAGCGGGGCCCTGATCGCCGCGCTGGCGCGCGATCTGCCCAATTTCATGGTGCCGCGCGCGGTGCACTGGCGCGACGCGCTGCCGCTCAATCCCAATGGCAAGATCGATCGCGCGGCGCTTTACCGGGAATTATCCGCTTTGCCGGATAAGCCGGGGCGATGATTCTTCCCTGCAAACCGATGGGCCCCATACCGCCGGGCTTTGCCGCGACAGCCGGGCAACTGGTGATCGGCGGCACATCCGTGCGCGATCTGATTGCCCAGGCAGGCGGGGCGCCGCTGTTCGTCTATGACGCAGGGCTGATCGGGCAGAAGATTGCGGCGTTTCGCGCGAACCTGCCGGGCGTTGCCTTGCATTATGCGGTCAAGGCCAATCCCTTTGCTCCCTTGCTGGCGTTCATGGCCACCAACGTCGATGGGTTCGACATCGCGTCGGCGGGGGAACTTGCGCTGTTGCAGGCGACGGGCGTGGCGGGCGCTCGCATCGGCTTTGCCGGGCCGGGCAAGCGCGATGCCGATCTGGCCATGGCGATTGCCGCCGGAGTCACGCTGCACATCGAATCCGCGCGCGAGGCGGATCGCGCGCTGGAGGCAGGGGCCCGGGCGGGGATCGCCCCGCGCCTTGCCATCCGGGTCAATCCCGATTTCGAGCTCGGCGGGGCAGGCATGCGCATGGGCGGCGGCGCGCGCCCGTTCGGCATCGATGCCGAAGCCGTGCCCGCGCTGGCGCGGCGGCTGGTCGCAGCAGGCGCGGACTGGCAGGGTTTCCATGTCTATGGCGGCAGCCAGTCGCTCGATGCCGGGGCGATCGTCGCCGCACAGGCGGCGACGCTGGATCTGGTCGCGCGGCTGGCCGAGGCGGCGGGGGGTGGCGTTCCGATCTGCAATCTGGGCGGCGGTTTCGGCATTCCCTATTTCGCCGGGCAGCAGCCGCTCGACCTCGCGGCGGTCGGCAGCGGGCTGGGCGAAGCGCTCGCGCGGCGCGCGCCGGTGCTGAAGGAAACGCGCTTCGTGATCGAGCTTGGCCGCTGGCTGGTAGGCGAGGCGGGGGTCTATCTCGCCGAGATTGTCGATCGCAAGACCAGCCGGGGCGAAACCTTTCTGGTGATCGATGGCGGGCTGCATCATCAGTTGGCAGCGAGCGGCAATTTCGGCAGCGTGATCCGCCGCAATTACCCGTGCGCCGTGGCGACGCGGTTTGACGCTGTGGCGGACGACGTGGCGCATGTCGTGGGCTGTCTGTGTACCCCGCTTGACCGGCTGGGCGATTCGCTCGCGCTGCCGCATGCCGAGCCGGGCGATGTCATTGCGCTGTTTGACGCCGGGGCTTATGGCGCAAGCGCCAGTCCGTCGGCATTTTTGGGGCATGGCCCGGCGCGCGAGCTGCTTGTCGGTCTTGGTTAAGCATTCAGTAAGGCGCTGTTCCGTCTTGGGACGGCGCTGCCCGAAGCTGAAGCACTAACGGTATCTTCACCCTTTTTGGACATAGCGTTGCCGTGGAAATGCGCGATCCGCGTCCCCATCAGGGACATGCGGAACACTGGTTTTGCCCCGTTGCGGCGGGGCAGCGCCGTTGGAAATGCGCGAATGCGCTTGCAAAGGATGGTTCATGCCGAACGACGCCTCGCCCGCCTCACAAGGCCGCCCGATCACCCGGCGGGCCGCTTTGGCGTGTGCCGGGCTCGCGGTCGTCGCGCTGTCGGGCTGTGCCGGTGGCGGGGGCGGGGTGCAATTGCCCCCGGCTTCGTTCGTGTCGCTGCAGGAAGGGCCGGGCGAAGACTATATCATCGGCCCGCTTGATCAATTGACCATTTTCGTGTGGCGCAATCCCGAGCTTGGCGCGCAAGTGCAAGTGCGGCCCGACGGGCGCATCACCACGCCGCTGATCACCGACATGCCGGCAGTGGGCAAGACGCCCTCGATGCTGGCCGAAGACATCAAGCTGCAACTGTCGCAATATATTCAGGAACCGATCGTCTCGGTTATCGTCGACAAGTTTTCCGGCACGTTCAGCCAGCAGGTGCGCGTGGTCGGCGCGACGGAAAAGCCCGCGTCGATACCCTATCGCGCCAACATGACTCTGCTCGATGCGATGATTTCGGTCGGCGGGCTGTCGGAATTTGCCGCGGGCAATCGCGCGCGGCTGATCCGCTTTGACAAACAGACCGGCAAGCAGAAGGAATTCGCGCTGCGCATCAACGATCTTCTGCGCAAGGGCGATACGCGTGCCAATGTCATGCTGATGCCGGGGGATGTGATCATCATCCCCGAGAGCATGTTCTGAGCGGCGGGGCCAACGGCATGGGGGGGCTTGTCGATCAGATCCGGGCCGCGCTCTACGGCATCTGGAACCGGCGCTGGATTGCGCTGGGGGTGGCGTGGATCGTGTGTCTGGCCGGATGGCTGGCGGTGGGGGCGATCCCCAACAAGTATGAATCGCATGCGCGCATCTTTGTGCAGATCGACGACGTCTTGTCCGACCAGATCGGCGTCGGCGCCGACCGCCATCGCGACATCAGCCGTGTGCGCGAAACGCTGACCAGCGCGGTAAACCTCGAAAAGGTCGTGCGCGCGACCAGGCTGGGCGAAAAGGTCACCAACGAAAAGGCCATGGAAAGCGCCGTGACCGCGCTCGCCAGCGCGGTCAAAGTCACCAACAGCCAGGAAAACCTGTTCGAGATCAGCGCCACGTCCGGCAGCGGCGGCTATACCGATGCGGAAAATGCCAAGCTGTCGCAGGATATTGCGCAAAAGATGATCGACATCTTTCGCGAAGAAAACCTGTCGGGCGGGCGCGGCGAGATGAGCGACACGCTGGCCTTCATGGATCAGCAATTGTCCGACCGGCAAAAGGATCTCGAAGCGGCCGAGGCCAAGCGCCAGCAGTTCGAGGCCAAAAACGCCGGATTGATGCCGGGCACCGGCGCGGTATCCGCGCGGATCGAGGGCGCCCGTTCCGAATTGCGCGGGGTCGATTCAGATCTCCTGGCGGCGCAAAGCGCGCTGGCCTCGATCAACGGGCAGATGGCCGGAACGCCGCCGACGATTACCCTTCCCGGCGCAAGCGGCGGGGCAAAAGGCGCGCTGGCGCAGGCCCAGTCCGACCTTGCCGCGATGCGCGGGCGCGGGCTGACCGACGGCCATCCCGATGTGATCGCGCTCAAGGCGCAGATCGCGCAACTGTCGCGTGCAGCCGCAGCCGAAGGCAACCATGGCGGTGGCGGCACGCCCAACCCGGCCTATGCCTCGCTCCAGTCGATCAAGGCCGACCGCGAAGCCAGCGTTGTGGCGCTGCAATCGCGCAAGGCCTCGCTGCAACAGGACATTGCCCAGCTCACCACGCAGCAATTCAGCGAACCGGCGGTCGCCGCCGAAGCCTCGCGCATCAATCGCGATTACGACGTGCTCAAGGAACAGTATGACAAGCTGTTGCGCGATCGCGAGGCGCTGCGCCTGCGCGGGCAAGTCGAAAGCGAGCACAATGCGATCAAGTTTGAAGTGATCGATCCGCCGACCGTGCCGCATGGCCCTTCGGCGCCGAACCGCCCCCTGCTGCTGGCGGGCGTGTTGATCGCCGGGCTGGCGGCGGGATGCGGCGTCGCTTTTGCGCTTGGCCACATGCGCGGGACATTTGCCACGACGGCAGAGCTGGAACGGACGATCGGCCTGCCCGTGCTGGGCGCGGTAACGCTCGCGCTGACTCAGACGGCGCAGGCCGAACAGCGGCGGCAATTGAAATGGTTCGGCGGCGGTCTTGCGGGGCTGGTCCTGGTGCTGGTCGTGCTGATGGCGCTGGAATTCATGAAGCGCCGGTTGGTGGCTTGAGCGGACGGAGCAGAGAACCGATGACCGATCAGACCCATCTGCCGCCGAAAGGGCCGGCCAAGCGTCCGGGAAGACGCACCTCGCTGATCGAACGCGCGGGCGGGGGCGATGACTGGCGCCGGATTGTCGCGCCGGAATCGCAAGTCCCGGCGGCACAGCCCGAAGCGGCGCGCCAGGCGACATTCGCCCCGATCCAGCCGCCGATTGCGCTGGAAAGCGGCCCGCTTGACGGGTTTTCGCATGAACCGGCCCGATTTTCCGCGCCCGCAACGCAAGCGGCGCGCGACCCTGCGCGGTTTGACGCGATACCGGCGGCGCAAGTGTTTCGCGGCACGTTTCATGCGATCGACCGCAAGCATTTGCGCGAACAGGGCCTGATCGAACCCGAAGGGCCGGTCACCGGCCTGCTCGAGGAATTCCGCATCATCAAACGCCAGCTGTTGCTGACGGCGGCGGAAACGCGCGCCGGGCGCGGGCCGGTACACGGGATGCGGATACTGGTCTGTTCGGCGCTGCCGGGCGAAGGCAAGACGTTTTGCGCGGTCAACCTGGCGCTGTCGATGGCGGCGGAAAAGGATACCGAAGTGTTGCTGGTCGATGCCGACTTTGCCAAGCCCTCGGTGCTTTCGACTCTGGGCCTGCCGGGCGGGCCGGGGCTGCTCGATGCCTTGTCCGACCCGCGCGTTGCGGTCGAGGACTGTATTCTGGGCACCGACATTCCGGGGCTGTTTGTGCTGCCGGCGGGCAATGCCTCGGGCTCGGACACCGAATGGCTGGCGGCGGCGCGGACAGCGCAAGTGCTCGACCGGCTGACATCGCAGACACGCGGGCGGATCGTCATTTTCGACAGCTCGCCGGTGCTTGCCGCTTCGCAGGCGAGCGCGCTGGCGCTTCATGTCGGGCAGGCGGTGGTCGTGGTTCGCGCCGATATGACCAGCGAGGCCGCGCTGCGCGATGCGGTCGGGCTGTTGTCGGGCTGTGACGACATCAAGCTTTTGCTCAACGCAGCCCATTTTTCGCCGAGTGGGCGCCGTTTCGGCACTTACTACGGCTACAAGGAGTAAGGCCGCATGAAGGGGGTCTTGCATATCACCGTCAGCGCGTTTGCGCTGATCGCGTCCGGGGGATGGGGCAGCCTTGCGCTTGCCCAGACCGCAACGGGTGCGAGCGGCGCTGGGGCGCCGTTGACGTATTCCAATCCCGATGCCGGCGACGATGCCGCGACCGCGCCCGACGGCAGCTCGGCCGCACCGTCATCCGATCGCGCCTATACCCCGCCCGGCGGTGCCGGCACCGGGGGCAAGCCGCGCAAGCGCACGCGCATCGTGCCCTATCTCGAAATCGATCAGACCGTCTACGATGAGGTCACGCCGCATAGCCCGACCGTTACCTATACGACCCTGGCCGCCGGGGTCGACATGACCATTGCCGATCGTCGCACCAGCGGCATGGCCTCGATCCGCTATGAACACCATTTTACCGAAACCGGCGGGGTCGGCAGTTCCAATACCGTGACCGGCATTGCGCGCACGTCGACGCAGATTCTGCCGCGCACGCTGACGTTCGATTTCGGCGGGCTTGCAACGCGGACCTCGATCGCGCCGAGCGGCGGGGTGCTGGCCAATCCGGTCGACAATCTGGGCTCGATCTATCAGATCTGGTCGCTCTATGCGGCGCCTTCGCTGTCGACCCATGCCGGTGTGGTGGGGATCAAGGCGTCCTATGGCCTGGGCTACAACGAAATCGACCAGATCCGCGCCTATACCCCGTCGGGCAGCAGCACGCCGGTCGATCTGTTTGGTCATTCGCTCAGCCAGCAGGCCTCTGCCTCGGTCGGGGTGCGCCCGGGCGAAGTCATGCCGTTCGGCGTGTCGCTGCTCGGTAACTATTTGCGCGAGGACATGTCGAATCTCGATCAACGGCTGATCGACGAACGGGTGGGGCTTCAGATCACGCAGCCGGTGTCGCGCACTGTCGCGCTGATCGGCGATGTCGGCTGGGAAAAAGTCGAAGTGGCGCAGCGCAATGCCGTGCTCGATGCCAACGGCAATGCGGTCACCACCGCCAACGGCCAATATGTCATCGACAAGAGCAAGCCGCGTCAGCTCGCCTATCGCACCGACGGACTGACCTGGGATGTCGGGGTGGTCTGGCGGCCGAGCAAGCGGACCATGGCGTCGGCCACTATCGGCAAACGCTATGACAGCACGAGGTATTACGGCAGCCTTTATTATCAGCCCAACAGCCGCCAGTCGCTCAACGTTTCGGTGTTCGACGGGATCTATGGCTTCGGGTCGGGGATGATGACGGCGCTGCAACAGTTGCCGACCGATTTCACCGTCACGCGCGATCCGTTCAGCGGCAATGTCGGCGGCTGTTTCCTGGGCAGTACGGGCGGCAGCTGCGTCACCGGTGCGCTCGGCTCGGCCAATGCGGCGGTTTTCCATGCGCACGGGGTCAACGCGGCCTATGGGGTCACGCTCGGCAAGATGAGTGTCAGCCTGGGCGGTGGCTATATCGCGCGCCGTTTCATCACGGGGGCGGATACCGTGCTGGCCAGCGAAAACGGCGCGCTCGATCAGACCTGGTTTGTCGATGCCGGGCTGTCGGGGCCGATCGACCGTCAGACACGCTTTTTTGTCAATGGTTTCGCTTCGGTCTATCATACCAGTGCTGTCGCTTATGGCGATACTGCAAACTGGGGGATAAACGGCTCGCTGGTTCACCATCTGACCGATCGGCTGGTCGGGACGGCTTCGGTCGAAGTGATGGGGGTCAACCCGCAGGTTTCGCCCGATCAGCTCGACATGCTCGGGCAGCTCGGGCTGCGCTACAACTTCCGTTAAGGGCAGGGAACGCCAATGTACGATCAGTTCTATGGGTTCAGCGGCCGTCCGTTTCAGCTCGCGCCCGATCCGGAATTCTATTTCGAAAGCCTGACGCACCGCAAGGCGCTGTCCTACCTCGGCTATGGCCTGGCGCAGGGCGAAGGCTTCATTGTCATCACCGGCGAAGTCGGCGCGGGCAAGTCTACGCTGGCGGCGCATCTTGTCGCCTCGATCGATCGTCAGCGGCTGACCGTGGGGCAGATCGTGACCAGCCGGCTCGATGGGGACGAACTGGCCCGACTGGCGGCGCAGGCGTTTGGCGTCGTGCCGCAAGCCGCGCATGACAAGGCCGCCGCGCTCGGTGCGCTCGAGATGTTTTTGCAGGACGAAGCGCGCGCGGGGCGCCGCTCGCTGCTGATCGTCGACGAAGCGCAGAACCTGTCGGTGGCGGCGCTCGAAGAGCTGCGCATGCTGTCCAATTTTCAGCTCGGCGCGCATCCGTTGCTGCAGATCCTTTTGCTCGGGCAGCCTGAATTTCGCACCATCCTGAGCTCGCCGGGGCTCGAACAGTTGCACCAGCGGGTGATCGCCACGCATCATCTCGATGCGATGGAGGCCGACGAAGTCGGGCCTTATGTCGAACACCGCCTGAAGCATGTCGGATGGAAGGGGCGCCCTGCATTTGCCGCCGGCGTCTATGCCCGGCTGGCAGAAGCGAGCGGCTGCGTGCCGCGCCGGGTCAACCAGTTGGTCAATCGGCTTTTGCTGCTTGGTGCGGTCGAAAAGGCCGACACGATCGATCTCGACATGCTCGACGAAGTGATTGCCGACCTCGCCGGCGATGCCGACGACGATGCCGTTGCCGCGCCGCGTTCGGTCGATTTCGTGGTGCCGCCCGCTGCAAGCGAGGCGCAGGAAACGCACGAAGAGCCCGCTGCCGCCGATCACGACGGGATCATGGGCCGGGCGATCATGGACCGGCTGACGCGTGAGCTTGCCGCGCGCGACGAACAGATCACCGAATTGCAGCAGGCGGTGATGGAACTGGCCGAAATGCGCGCGCCCGAGGCGGTGGTCAGCGCGCCGGAACCCGATCTCGAACCGCTGCTGTCGGCGATTGTCGACCTGACGCGACGTATCGATGCGCTCGAAGTGCGCACCGGCGATCAGAATGAAGCCATCCGCCACGTGCTGACCATGCTGATCGAATGGCTCGAAGCCGAAAACGCGTCGGCGCGGGCCGCCTGATCCAGACCGCCGGGGGTTACCCATGCACAGCCTGATCAGTCAGCCGGTCAACGGCCTTTCGGTCGATGTGGAAGACTGGTTCCAGGTCGGTGCGTTCGAACACGTGATCGACCGCGACCGCTGGGACAGCCTCGATTTGCGCGTCGAGCGCAATTGCGATGCGATTCTCGCGCTGTTTGCCGAGGCCGGGGTGAAAGGCACGTTTTTCACGCTGGGCTGGATTGCCGAACGCCGCCCGGCCATGATGCGGCGCATCGCGGCGCAAGGGCACGAAATTGCCAGCCATGGCTGGGATCATGCCCGTGTGTTCACCATGGACCGCGCCGGATTTGCCGCCGATCTCGCCCGCGCCCGCGCGGTACTGGAGGATGTGACCGGCGCACAGGTGATCGGCTATCGCGCGCCGAGTTTTTCCATCGACGCGCGCAATCCCTGGGCTCACGAAGCGCTCGCCGAAGCGGGCTATCGCTATTCGTCGAGCGTCGCGCCGATCGCGCATGATCACTATGGCTGGCGCGAGGCGCCGCGCTTTGCCTTTCGCCCGGTCGCAGGGGCTGATCTGATCGAGATCCCGGTGACGACGGTCGAATGGGCCGGGCGGCGCATGGCGGCGGGCGGCGGCGGGTTTTTCCGGCTGTTTCCCTATGCCCTGTCGCGCTGGGCGCTGCACCGGGTCAACCGGCACGACGCGCGACCGGTGCTGACGTATTTTCATCCCTGGGAAATCGATCCCGATCAGCCGCGCGTGGCCGAGGCGCCGTTGCGCTCGCGTTTGCGCCATTACAGCCGACTGGGCGCGATGCGCGGCAAATTGCGCCGCCTGCTTGGCGATTTTGCCTGGGGCCGGATGGATGCGCTGGCCCAGGCCGAAGCGGCCCGGCTTGAAACGGGGCGGGCGGCATGATGATGCATGCGCCCATCGCCCGCGCCCCCCTTGCCAGTGACGGCGTCCGGCTCGCCGGGCCCGACGACGCCGCGCGGATTGCCCGTTTTGTTGCCGAATGTGCCGACGCGACGGCGTTTCACCGTCCCGAATGGCTGCACGCGGTCGAGCACGCCTGCGGCCATGAAGGGCATGTCCTGCTGGCCGAAAGCGGGGGAGCAATCGCCGCTTTGCTGCCGCTTCATGCGGTGCATTCGCCCCTGTTCGGTCGCGCGCTGGTGTCGATCGGGTTTGCCGTCGATGGCGGCGTCATCGGCGATTCCGCCCATGCCGGGGCATTGGGCGATGCGGCGACCCGGCTGGCGGCGCGGCTGTCGTGTCCGTCGGTCGAATTGCGCGGCGGGCCCTTGCCTGCGGGGCCGGGCTGGCATGTGAAAACCGACAGCCACGCCGGTTTTGTCGCGCCGCTCGCCGCCGATGACGACGCGCAATTGACCGCAATTCCGCGCAAACAGCGCGCCGAAGTGCGCAAGGGCCTGGCCAATGCGATGACGGTGCGCGTCGGGCGCGATGCGGCGGATCGGGCGATGCACTACGCGGTCTATGCCGAATCCGTGCGCAATCTCGGCACGCCGGTTTTTCCGCGCGCGCTGTTTGACGCGGTGCTCGATGCCTTTGGCGCCGATGCCGACATTCTGACCGTGCTGGCCGATGATGAGCCGGTGGCTTCGGTGCTCAGCCTTTATCATCGCGGTGCGGTCATGCCGTATTGGGGCGGCGGGGTGTTTGCCGCACGCGCGCTGCGCGCCAATGACGTGATGTATTACCGGCTGATGTGCCACGCTCGCACGCGCGGCTGTGACAGGTTTGATTTCGGCCGGTCCAAGACCGATAGCGGCGCGTTTCATTTCAAGCGCAACTGGGGCTTTGCCCCGCAACCGCTGGCTTATGCGCAATGGACCGCAGACGGTATGGCGCCGCGCGACGTCAATCCGCTGAGCCCGCGCTATCGTGCGAAGATTGCGCTGTGGCAAAAGCTGCCGCTGGCGATTGCCAACCGGGTCGGCCCGCTGATTGCCGGGGGGCTTGCCTGAACCGCCATGGCTGATCCGCGTCCCGAAGTTCTGTTCCTCGCCCATCGCATTCCCTGGCCGCCCGATCGCGGCGACCGCATCCGTTCGTGGCATCTCCTGCGCGCGCTGTCGGCGCATACGCATGTCCATCTCGGCTGCCTTGTCGAAGATGCGGCCGAGGCCGCCCGATCCGGCGCGCTTGCCGAAGTCACGGCAAGCCGCTGCCTCGCGCCGCGCAAGGGCTCGATCGGCTGGGCGGGAATTCGCGCGTTGATCACGGGGCAGCCGGTCTCGGTCGCGGCATTTCGCTCTGGGCGGTTGAAACGCTGGGTGCGGCAGACGCTGGCGACGCGGAACATCGGTACGATTTTCGTGTTTTCGGGGCAGATGGCGCAATTCGTGCCCGATGATTTTCGCGGGCGCGTGGTGATGGATTTTGTCGACGTCGATTCGGCGAAATATGCCGCCTATACGGCGGCGATGCGCCCCGGCCCGGTGCGTGCGATCCATGCGCGCGAGGCGCGCGTGCTCTCGGCTTATGAAGAGCGCTTTGCGCGCCGGGCGGATCTGTCGCTACTGGTCACGTCGGAAGAACGCGATCTGTTTGTCGCCGGGCTGACCGATCCGACCGGGATTGCCGTCGCGGCGCTGGGCAACGGGATCGACGCGGCGACCTTTTCGCCCGACGCGGTTGCGCCCGAGTCGAGCCTGGCAGAGGGTGAGGCGGGGCCGCAGATCGTGTTTACCGGGCAGATGGACTATGCCCCCAATGTCGCCGCCGTGTGCCTGTTTGCGCGCGAGGTCATGCCGATCATCCGCGCGCGTTGTCGGCAGGCCCGCTTTGCCATTGTCGGGCGCGCGCCGATGGCCGAGGTGCGCGCGCTCGACGGGCTTAACGGGACGCGGGTGACCGGCGAAGTGCCCGATGTGCGCCCCTGGCTGGCGGGCGCGGATCTCGTCGTCGCGCCCTTGCTGATCGCGCGCGGGGTGCAGAACAAAGTGCTCGAAGCCATGGCCATGGCCCGCCCGGTCTTGCTGACTCCGGCGGCGGCGACCGGGATTGGCGCGCGCGACGGGGTGCATTTTGCGATTGCCGAAGGCGTGGATGCGCTGGCGGCGCGCGCGCTGGCCTTGCTCGACGATCGCGACGCGGCGCGTGCGATGGGGTCGGCGGCGCGGGGCTTTGTGCTTGCCGAAGCGGGCTGGGACAAAGTGCTGGCGCCGCTGCCGGACATGATGGGGTGGGACGGGATGGAGCGGGCCGGTGCAGACTGAGGGCGTGTCCGCCGATGCCGCGCCCGTGCTGCCCGCGCATTGGCGCGCACCGCTGGGGCAATTGGCGGCGGTCTGGCTCGGCCTGATCGTCCTGTTCTTTCCCGATTGGTCGGCGATGGCCGGGCAATGGTGGGGCAGCTCGACGTATAATCATATCCTGCTCATCCCGCCGATCCTCGGCTGGCTGATTGCGCAACGGCGCCACGAAGTGCTGCGGCTGACCCCGGTCGGCTGGTGGCCGGGGCTGATCCTGTTTGCCGGTGCGGGGCTGCTTTGGCTGCTGGGCGATTTTGCCGGGCTGTCGGTGGTGCGGCAATTGGCTGTCGTGATCATGGCGCAGGCGTCGCTGGCGGCGATCCTCGGCCCCGAAGTCGTGGCGGGGCTGCTGTTTCCCTTGTTTTACATGCTGTTTCTGGTGCCGATGGGGGATGAGCTGATCCCCTTTCTGCAGACGCTGACCGCGCGGCTGACGATGGTGTTTCTGGGGCTGGCGCATGTTCCGGCGACGATCGAGGGCGTGTTCATCACCACCCCGGCGGGCTATTTCGAAGTGGCCGAGGCGTGTTCGGGCGTGAAATTCCTGATCGCGATGGTCGCCTATGGCGCATTGGTGGCCAATGTCTGCTTCTTGCGATGGAGCCGCCGCGCCGCGTTCATGGCGGTTTCGGTCGTCGTGCCGATCCTCGCCAACGGCTTGCGCGCGTTTGGCACGATCTGGATCGCCGGGTGGTATGGCATCCGCTTTGCCAGCAGCTTTGATCATGTGTTTTACGGCTGGGTGTTCTTTGCCGTGGTCATGGCGCTGTGCATGGCCGTCGGCTGGCGCTTTTTCGACCGCTCGGTGGAAAGCGCGATGATCGATCTCGAAGTGATCGCGGCCTGTCCTTTGGTGCGCCGATTGCGCGCGATGCGCCTTTCAGGCCGCGTCGCCATGCCGGTGATGCTGGCCATCGCACTGGCCTTCATCGGCTGGGGCGCTGTGGCGGGGGGGCTGGCGGCCAAGCTGCCCGAAGGGATGCGTCTGCCGATGATCAGGGACTGGGAGCCCGTGGCGGTCGATGCCGGGGAGCCCTGGACCCCGCTGCACGGCGGATCGGATCGGCATGTCCGCATGCGCTTTCGCAATGCTGGGGGCGACACGGTCGATGTTGCGTTTGCGCTCTATGCCAACCAGGGCAAAGGGCACGAGGCGGGCGGATTCGGGCAAGGCGCGCTGCCGTTGGGTTCGCGCTGGGCGTGGGAGCGTCCCGGGCCTGCGGTGGGCGTGGCGAAAAGCGATGTGATCCAGGCACCCGGCCCCGAACGCCGGTTGTGCCTGACCTGGTATCGCAGCGGGGATCTTTTGACCGGCAGCAATCTGGCGCTGCGGCTCCATGTCATGGTCGATCATCTGCTGTTGCGGCGGCAAGCGACTGCGGTGCTGATCCTGTCGGCTTCCGATCGGCTCGATCGCGATCCGGCGGAGGCGATGGCCGCGTTCATCGCGGCCGCCGGGCCGGTCGACCGCTGGATCGCCGGGATGGGGGGCTAGCGCGATGTGCGGCATTGCCGGGATCTTTGATACGCGCGGGACCGGGCCGGTCGATCGGAGCCGGATCGAGGCGATGCTTGCCGCTGCGCCGCATCGCGGGCCCGACGGGCGGGGCATCTGGACCGCGCCGGGGATCGGGCTGGGGCATCTGCGCCTTGCGATCATCGATCTGGCCGGATCGCCGCAGCCGATGGCATCGAGCGATGGCGCGGTCATGCTGGTGTTCAACGGCGAGATTTACAATTTCCGCGAATTGCGCCGCGAACTGCAAAGCGAAGGCGCGCAGTTCCACACCGATGGCGACAGCGAGGTGATCATTGCCGCCTGGCAGCGCTGGGGCGTCGCTTGCCTGCCGCGCCTGCAGGGTATGTTTGCCTTTGCGCTCTATGACTTGCGGCAGAAGACCTTGCTGCTTGCGCGCGACCGGCTGGGGGTCAAGCCGCTGTTTACCGCGACGCTTGCCGATGGCAGGGTGCTGTTCGGGTCGGAGCTGAAACAGCTTCTCGCGCATCCGGGGCTGGGCCGCGACATCGATCCGCTCGCGGTCGAGGACTTCATGGCCTGGGGCTACGTGCCCGACACGCGCTCGATTCTCAAAGGTGTCGAAAAGCTCCCCGCCGGGCATTACCGCCTGTTGCGTCACGGTGCGCCGCCTGCGGCGCCGGTCCAATGGTGGGATGTCAGCTTTGCCGATCGCGCAGACGGGTCTGCCGCCGCGCTCGGCGAGGAACTGCTCGATCGGCTGCATCAGGCGGTGACCTCGCGGATGACCGCCGACGTGCCGCTTGGCGCTTTCCTGTCGGGCGGGGTCGACAGCTCTACTGTGGTCGCGCTGATGGCCGAGGCGAGCGCCGATCCGGTCAAGACCTGCTCGATCGGGTTCGACGTCGCCGCGCTCGACGAAACCGCCTATGCCGACCGCATCGCCGCGCAGTTTCACACCGAACATTATCGGCGGATGGTCGGATCGGACGATTTTGCCGCGATCGACACGCTCGTCGCGATGTTCGACGAACCGTTTGCCGATGCCTCCGCGCTGCCGACCTGGCGGGTGTGTCAACTGGCGCGCGAACACGTCACCGTCGCGCTGTCGGGCGACGGCGCGGACGAGGCGCTGGCGGGCTATCGGCGGCTGGCGTTTCATCATCGCGAAGATCAGGCACGCGCCTGGCTGCCGCGCGGTATGCGCCGGGGCCTGTTCGGGGCGCTTGGCGCGGCCTATCCCGCGCTGGGCTGGGCGCCGCGCCCGCTGCGCGCCAAGGCGACCTTGCAAAGCCTCGCGCTCGACAGCGAAGAGGCTTATGCGCGAACGTTGTCCGTCACGCGCTCGGAAGTGCGCGGCGCGCTCTATTCCGATGGTTTCAAGCGGGCGCTCGGGGGCTATCGCGCCGAAGATCCGGTTGTCGATCTGATGCGCCGGGCCCCGGCGCGCAGCGGGCTCGACCGCGCGCAATATGCCGATCTGAAGCTCTATCTGCCCGGTGACATCCTGACCAAAGTCGATCGCGCGAGCATGGCGGTCAGCCTTGAAGCGCGCGAACCGCTGCTCGATCACCGGCTCATCGAATTTGCCGCGCGCCTTCCCGAAACCTTCCGCGTGCGCGGCACGACGGGCAAATGGCTGATGAAAGAGGTGATGCGCCCGACTTTGCCGCAAGACATCCTGTTTCGGCCCAAGATGGGCTTTGTCACGCCGATCGCGGCATGGTTTCGCGGGCCGCTGGCCGACGCGGCGCGGGGGATCGCGGCTGATGGTCTGCTGGCCCAAACCGGCTGGTTCGCTCGCGAGGCGATTTCGGGTCTGGTCGATGCGCATCTGTCCGGGCGCGCGGACACCAGTCGGACGCTGTGGCAGCTGCTGATGCTTGAAAAAAGCCTTGTGCGGTTGACCGGTTTTCCCGGCTGAACCGGGTATGGCGAAAGGCCGCTCGCCGGCAACGATTTGGTAGCTTTCTAGCCAAGGCATAGGTTTGCGTGGTTGATATGTCGTAACCAAGGTAAGGGGATGTCAACCAATTCGGACTAGTTTCATGGAGCTTATTGACGGTTCCAGGGATCGATGCGTAGACTTTTGCGATCACCACTATGGCTCGCGCTGCTCCTTGCCCTGGCTGACTGGGCAACGGGCTTCAGCGAACCTGTGGCGCATGCTTACTGGAATGCCATCTACAAAAACTGGCAGCGTCCGGCGCCGCAGTCGACCGTTGTCGTCAATCTTGCTGATATCAATGATCTCGGTGCTGCGGGTGAAGCCAGGATAATAGACTTTATCCGGCTCAGTAAGCCAGCGAAAATGTATATAGATTCAAAATTGAATTTTGATAAAATAAGTTCTGATGACGCAAAATTGCGGGTGTCATTGGATAAGCTTGATGATAATGCTGTTTTTGTAGTGCGCCCGTTAGAAAACAATCATTTCATAGATAAAGATAGATTTGAAATTCCAGCGCAGTCTCTGGTCAAGAATCATCGAATTGTAATTTCGGCATGGCAAGACAATTTCCTGTGGTTTGCGGAAAGTGCACCGTACTGGGTTGACGTCGATGGGGTGCGTTACGCGACTTTCAGCACCGATCTGAGTGGTGTCCATTCCGGACTGCAGTCGCTGTATTATCCGGATTTTTCGGTCAGTCCTGAGACGGTGCCGTTCATTTCTGCGCGGGCGCTGCTTGATGGCCGAGCATCGCCTGCAAGCCTTGCCGGAAAGGTGGTTGTACTCGAGTCGTCGGAGCCGGAGAGCTCGCTTCGCTATTTCGGTCATGGCGCTGTCACTCCGGCTGCCTTCGACATTGCGGGTGCGGTCGCGCTGGGGCGACCCATGAACGTCAACCTGAGTGGATTGGCGATACTGGCGCTGGCTTTTGCCTTGCTCTATTGCGGGCATACCTCGGCGGCCAAACGGACCAAGTGGCTGGCTTACAACCTTGTGCTGGCGACGGTTCTGCCGCTTCCGGTGCTGTTGCGTGAAATGGGTTTGGTTGCCTACCCCGATGCCGCCATGATTGGCGTCGGTGTGTTTGTCTCGATCCGGATCTGGCAAAAGCGCATCCGGCGGGTCCAGCATACCAGCGCTTCGGGCCTGCCCAATATGCTCGCGCTGTCTAACAGCACGTTGCCGGTCGGCTGCGACGTGGTGGTCGCGAGCGTTGCGCGATATGAGGAAATGCTGGCAACGTTGCCGCGTGATTTGCACGGCGAATGCGCCCGCCAGATCGCCCGGCGCATTGCGGTCGGTTGTGGTGCGACAGAGATCTATCATTCCGACGGCGGCCATTTCGCCTGGACTGAGGAAGCTCGGCCGCTCGATATGCAGTTGAGTCATCTCGAAGGGCTGCGTGCGCTGTTCGCCGCGCCATTGCAGATTGGGCCGCATACGTTCGATACGAACATCCATTTCGGCCTCGACCGGAATGAAGGCGTCGAAACCGCGACGCGGGTCAATTCCGCGCTGGCCAGCGCCAACGAGGCGCTCGCCAATGGCCGCGCGATCGAACTGTTCGAAGCGCACCGCCTGGCCGAGGCCCCGTGGGAGCTTTCGCTGCATGCCCGCATCGACGAAGGCTTGCGCAACGGTGATATCTGGCTGGCCTTTCAGGCGCAGTGGGACATTGCCACCAACCGGATCTGCGGCGCCGAAGCGCTGATCCGCTGGAATCACCCGACGCGCGGGCCGATCGCGCCCAATGCCTTTATCCTTCAGGCCGAACGCGCCGGTCGCATCGACGCGCTGACCTATTGGGTTCTCGATCAGGCGATCACCGCTGCGCAGGCGATCAATGCCAAAGGCGAACGGTTTCAGATGAGTGTCAACTTGTCGGGGCAAATGGTCGACAAGCCCGATCTCGTCAGGAACTTTGCCGAAATTGCCGCACGCCGCGGCATCGATCCGCACCTGATCACGGTCGAAGTCACCGAAACCAGCACGATGGGTAATCGCGCCGCCGCAGTTCACAACCTCACGCAACTGCGTCAACTGGGTTTTCGGCTGTCGATCGACGATTTCGGGACTGGCGAGGCCAGCCTTGCCTATCTCGCCGATTTGCCGAGCGACGAGTTGAAGCTCGACCGCCGGTTTGTGGCACGGATCGTCGACAGTGATCGCGAACGCGCCATCGTTGCCAGCACGATTGGGCTGGCGCATGCGTTGGGGCAGACCGTGGTCGCCGAAGGGATCGAGGACGCTGCGACGCTTGCGCTGTTGCGTGACATGGGCTGCGACCTCGCTCAGGGTTTCTACCTTGGCCGCCCGCAACCCTTTGCTGTGTTCGAGCGCGAATACGATGCCAGTGGGTTGCGCGAGTTTGGCCGTGTTTAGAACTTGTTAACCATCCGATGTGGTAGTAAATGATGTCCTCCACCGTGGATGGAGGACAAACTCATGTGGCGTTACCTTTTTCAGTGATCAGCTCCGGCATTGCCGACTGATCCTTGCAGGCCGGGTGGCGAAATCGCGGATTTCCGGGAAATTAACCACCTTGCCTGAGCAAGAATTTGAAGCCCGTGCTCTGCGCGGGCTTCTTTTTTGGGCAAAGGCAGCCGAATCAGAGTTAACGCGCGGGCGTTGATGGCAGCGCCTGGCCCATGTCCATGCGAAGCAATTGTCTCATTTCGGGATCGCGAAAGGCGGCGATCAATCCTCGCCGTGGCCCAGCACCAGATAGTCCTGGCTCTGCATTTCCATCAGGCGGCTGACCGTGCGGTCAAAGGCAAAGCGCCCTTCGTCATCGCCGCCGCCACTGGTGTCGTAAAGCGCGCCAGGCGCTGCCGCTGCCGTAACGATCAGCTTGACCTTGTGTTCGTACAGCGCGTCGATCAGCGTGATGAAACGCATCGTCTCGTTGCGCCGTTCGGGGCCGAGTTGCGGGATCGCGACGAGAATGACGGTGTGATACTTGCGCGCGATCGCCAGGTAATCGGGCGCGCCGCGCGCCTCGGTACACAGCCGCTTGAAGCTGAACACCGCGACGCCTTTCAGGCTTTTTGGGACATGCAGCATGCGCCCGCCGCCCACATCAAGCTCGACCGAAGGAACATGCGCGCTGTCTTCGGGCGGATAGTCGGTCAGGCGGAAGAACGCTTCGCGCACTTGCGCCGTCGCGGCATCGCCGACCGGCGTGTGCCAGGTGCCGACGCCCTGCATGCGGTCGAGCCGGTAATCGGTCGGGCCATTCAGCGTCAGCACGTCGAGCCGACCCTTGATCAGTGCGATGAACGGCAGAAAATGTTCGCGATTGAGGCCGTTCTTGTACAGCTCCGACGGGGCGCGGTTTGACGTGGTGACGATGACCAGGTCATGTCGTTCGATCAGCGCGGTGAACAGCCGGCTCATGATCATCGCGTCGGCGCTGTTGTTGACGACCATCTCGTCAAACGACAGCACGCGCGTTTCTGCTGCGATCGCCGCCGCTACCGGCAGAATCGGATCACCGCTTTCCTTCTTGCGCTCTTCGCGCAGGCGCGCATGCACATCGAGCATGAATTCGTGAAAATGAACGCGACGCTTGGCGGAAATGGCCAGGTTGTCGTGAAACAGGTCCATCAGCATCGACTTGCCGCGCCCGACGCTGCCCCACAGATAGACCCCGCGCGGGGTAGCAGCGGCCTTGCGCCCGAACAGCCGCCCGACGAGGCTTGCCGCAGGGACGGGATGCTCCAGTTCCTGTTGCAAACGGTCGAGCCGCGCGGCAGCGGCGGCCTGTTCGGGATCGGGGCGCAATTCGCCGGCGGTGACGAGTTCGGCATAACGGTCGGATACGCGCAAGATCCAAGGCCCTTTCAGCGAACAGACGGCTTGCGCACGGTGCCGTTGTAGGCGGCGACAAGGTGTCCGTCCTGTTCGATCACGCCGCGCACGAATACCAGCCGCCGCGTTTCGCGCAGCACTTCGCTGACCGCATCGAGCGGCTGACCGATGCGCCCGGCACCGATGAATTGAGTCGACAGATCGAGCGTGACCGATCCACCGGCATCGGCACCCAGAATCAGGCGAATGCCGGTAAACAGCGAAATGTCGATCAGCGCCAGCGTGACCCCGCCATGCACTGCGTCGAGCAGATTGCTGTGCTGCCGCTCGGGAAACATGCGCAGGCGCACCGACGGATTGCCGCCCGGCAGCGTTTCCTGCCGCACCAGCATCCGCCCCATGGTTTGGGAATTGAAACGGGTCTGGTCGGTCAGATCCCAAGTGAACCAGCCGGGATGATCCACGGCCGGTTCATGAAGGAAATCGACTTTGCGCTCGTCCACGGTCGATCAGAGCGCGCGTTCGGCCTGAAGCTTCTTGATTTCGGCGATGGCGCGCGCGGGCGACAGGCCCTTGGGGCAGACGTTGGCGCAGTTCATGATCGTGTGGCAACGATAGAGGCGGAAGGGATCTTCCAGCTCGTCGAGCCGTTCGCCGCTCATTTCATCGCGGCTGTCGGCCAGCCAGCGATAGGCCTGAAGCAGAATCGCAGGGCCGAGGAACTTGTCCGAATTCCACCAGTAGCTGGGGCAGGATGTCGAGCAGCAGGCGCACAGGATGCACTCGTAAAGCCCGTCGAGCTTTTCGCGCTGTTCGGGGCTCTGCAGGCGTTCCTTGCCCGACGGGGTGGGCGAAACGGTCTGCAGCCACGGGCGGATCGAGGCATATTGCGCATAGAAATGCGTGAAATCGGGCACGAGATCCTTGATCACCTGCATGTGCGGCAGCGGGGTGATGCGGATTTCGCCCTTGAGATCTTCGATCGCGGTCGTGCAGGCAAGGCCGTTGCGGCCATTGATGTTCATCGCGCACGAGCCGCAGATGCCTTCACGGCACGAGCGGCGGAACGTCAGCGAAGGATCCTGATCCGACTTCATCTTGATCAGCGCGTCGAGCACCATCGGGCCGCAGGCGTCGAGGTCGATGTCAAAGCTGTCATAACGCGGATTTTCGCCGCTGTCGGGGTCGTAGCGATAGACTTTGAACTTCCGCACCCGCCCGCTGGTTGCGGTCGCGTGATGGCGCGCCTTGCCGGTAATCGTGGAATTCTTCGGAAGACTGAAAGTCGCCATGTCCAAACCCTTCTTCGACGCAGCGTCGCGCTTGTCCAATCCTGACATACGCCTCGGGGGAGGCCTGCCGGTTCTGTTCGCGCATGCGAACGTTCGAGTCGTCCTTAGCGCAACCGGCGCAAGGGGCAAGAGTCTGATCGTCTGATCGACCCTGTCCGATCGTGCGAAGCGCATTTGAGCGGATCGAAAAAGGCGGCGCCGGTCGTCGGAGGCTTAGCGGACAGGCCGGCGCCGCATATCGTTCACCTGCCGCGCGAGCCCGGTCGGGGACGGGCAGCATCCAAGGGTGCCGGTGATCGGCCACGCGTGGGGGGCACCGCGAGGGAAGGCGCGCATGCGATCGCGTGAATAACCATCGGCTTGCCCACTGGCTTCGGTCTCGCGCGCCAGAGTACACGCAAGAACGACACTGCGGGGTGCGCTGGTCAGCCGTCTGATGTGACGGGCCGGCCTTTGCAAAACCAAAAGTGAACGCCTCGCGTTAAGGAGAATTTGACCAGCGCGGTTGATCGACCGGAAACCACGTTTTGTTGGAAATCATCGCTGGAGTCGCGTTGCCGCTAAAGTTCGGGCGCGGCCCAGCGCATGTCGTGAAGATAGGGCGTGGCGGCGCGCGCGGCGGCGATGGACCCGGGATCGAGTGTCGTGATCAGCAGGCCTTCGTCATCGGCGGCGCGGGCGCGGACGAGGCCATCGGGGCCGACGATCGCCGACTGACCATCGAAGCGATAACCGTATTCTTCGCCCGATCGGTTGGCAAAGGCCAGCCATAGCCCGTTTTCAAGCGCGCGGACGCGGATCACCGCTTCGGCAATCAGCGGGAATTCGGCCCCGACTGCGGTCGGTGCGAGAACCAGATCTGCTCCGCGCAAGGCGAGATCGCGCAGCGTTTCGGGATATTCGGTGTCGTAACAGATGGAAAAGCCGATGCGCCAGCCATGCAAGTGCGCGATCGCGCTGGGGGTGTCTCCGGCGGCAAACAGCGCCCGCTCGTAATCGCCCCACAGATTGACTTTGCGATAGGCCAGCAAAGTTTCCCCCTCGGCGTCGATCAGGCGGACGCTGTTATAGCGGACCTGATCGGGACCGAGTTCGGGGTAGCCATAGGCCAAGGCCAGGTCATGGCGGCGGGCGAGCGTTGCCATGCGGTCCTGCCATGGGCCGTCAGACGGTTCGCTGGCGGCGGTAACCGCAGCGGTGTCGAAATAGCCGCTGGTCCAAAGTTCCGGCAGCAACAGGAGGTCGACACCGCCCAGCACTCCGCTGTCGAGCAATGCGGCAAGCCGGTCGATCATCGCATCCGGTTGTCCGCACAGGCCGGGTTGCTGCCATACGGCAAGCGTGAACGGGCGGCGTGGTGCGGTCATGAGGGCGGGCCTTTGCAGATCGGACGATCCCGCCCGCGACCGTTCGGTCGGCGGGCGGGACGATCCTCGATCACGCGCCGAACGTGCGCTGCCACCAGCCGCGACGGGGCGTTCCCGCTTCATCGCTTCCGGCATCCTCGGACGAGGCGTCCGCAGGGGCATCTGCCGCGGTGGCGTCGACCGCCGCTGCGGGTTCGGACGGGGCGGGTTCGGACGGGGCTTCGACACCGGCCTTCTTGCGGCGCGTGCGCTTGGGCTTGGCCGGTGCTTCGGCTGCAGGCTGGGCTTCGGCCTCAGGCTGGGCCTCGACCGGCGCGGCTGCTTCGGCTTCGACATCGGCCTTCTTGCGGCGCGTGCGCTTGGGCTTGACCGGTGCTTCGGCTGCGGGCTCGGCTTCGACCGGCGCGATCGCAATGGGCGTTTCGGTCGCTTCGGGCGCGGCTTCGGCGGTCACATCAGCCTTCTTGCGGCGGCTGCGCTTGGGCTTCGGCTTGGCTTCGGCCTCAACCGGCTCGGCGATTTCCGGCGCAGGTTCGACAACGACGTCAACGATGGCTTTGGCCGGAGCGGCCTCATGCGTGTCGGCGTCGTCGGTGTCGTCTGCGCCCGCTTCGCCAGCATCGGCTGCGCTATCGGCGTCACTGCCGTCGCGGTTGCGACGACGGCGGTTGCGGCGGCGGCGCTTGCGGCGGCCTTCGCCCCCGTTTTCGCCCCCGGTTTCGCCTGGGCCTTCGCCCGCGTCTTCGGCGTCGCTGCCCGCTTCTTCGTCGCCGGAGTCGTCGGCATCGCCCGGTTCGTCGGCTTCGCCCGGTTCGTCGCCTTCGACGGTTGCGTCGGCTTCCGCTGCGCCTTCGTCATCGCGCTGGTCGCGGTTGCGACCGCGCCGACGGCGACGGCGTTTGCGCCGGTTGCCACCTTCGCCGTTGTCAGCGGCTTCGCGCGGTTCGCGCGCGGGCTCGCGTTCGGCCTCTTCCTCTTCCTCGATTTCGTCCTCTTCCTCGATCAGATCGTCTTCGACGGGCTCGACGATCGGTTCGAAGCGAGGGATGAATTCGGGGCGAGGCCCGCGCGATGCGACGCGCATCTTGGCGCCTTCGTTTTCGCCTTCGGGGATCACTTCGACCACGACGCCATAGCGCGCCTCGATCTCGGCAAGATCGGTGCGCTTGGCATTGAGCACGTAGATCGCGGCTTCCTGGCTGGCATAGAGCGTGATGACGCTGCCCTTGCCCTTGGCGGCTTCGTCTTCGATCATGCGCAGCGCCGAAAGCCCGGCGGACGATGCCGTCCGCACCAGCCCCGACCCGTCACAATGCGGGCAGGCGCGGGTGGTCGCTTCGAGTACCCCGGTGCGCAGCCGCTGACGGCTCATTTCCATCAGGCCAAAGCCCGAAATCCGCCCGACCTGAATGCGCGCGCGGTCGTCCTTGAGCGCGTCCTTCATCGCCTTTTCGACTTTGCGGACGTTCGATCCGTATTCCATGTCGATGAAGTCGATGACAACCAGGCCGGCCATGTCGCGCAGGCGCAACTGACGGGCGATTTCGCGCGCCGCTTCGAGATTGGTCGACAGCGCGGTCGCCTCGATCCCGAGTTCCTTGGTCGACCGGCCCGAGTTGATGTCGATCGACACCAGCGCTTCGGTCGGGTTGATCACGAGATAGCCGCCGCTGCGCAGCTGGACCACGGGATCGTACATCGCGGTCAACTGATCTTCGGCGCCATAGCGCTGGAACAGCGGGACCGGGTCGGCATATTGCTTTACCCGCTTGGCGTGGCTCGGCATCAGCAGCTTCATGAAATCCTTGGCGGCGCGATAGCCCGCTTCGCCTTCGACCATGACCTCTTCGATTTCGCGATTATAGATGTCGCGGATGGCGCGCTTGACCAGATCGCTGTCCGAATGGATCAGCGCGGGCGCGCTTGCAACCAGCGTGTTTTCGCGGATTTCGTCCCACAGCCGGGCGAGGTAGTCGAAGTCGCGCTTGATCTCGGTCTTGGTGCGCTGCAGCCCGGCGGTGCGCACGATGCAGCTCATCGTCTTGGGCAGCGCCATTTCCGAGATGATCGTCTTGAGCCGCTTGCGATCGGCCGAGGAATTGATCTTGCGGCTGATCCCGCCGCCATGGCTGGAATTGGGCATCAGCACGCAATAGCGGCCGGCGAGGCTGAGATAAGTGGTCAGCGCGGCGCCCTTGTTGCCGCGTTCTTCCTTGACCACCTGGACCAGCAGCACCTGGCGGCGCTGGATCACGTCCTGGATCTTGTAGCGGCGGCGCAGCGCCAGACGGCTTGCGCGCAGTTCGTCGGCTTCCTTGGCCTGACCCCGGCTCTGGCGCCGACGACCGCGCCCGCGGCGCTGCCCCCCGTCGCTTTCGCTGCCTTCGCCTTCGGCGTCTTCGTTTTCGGCGTCGTCGCCGTTTTCGATCACGCCGCCTTCGATCGTCGCAACCTGGCCCGTGCCGGCGTTGTCGACCTCGGTTACGCCGTCGGCATCGTCGAACGGATCGCCGCCCTCAAAGCCGCCATCTTCGAATTCGTCATCTTCATCCTCGTCGGCGGCGCGCAGCGCGGCCTCGGCCTCGGCATGACGCGCCTCTTCGGCGAGCAGGGCTTCGCGGTCTTCCTTGGGGATCTGGTAATAGTCGGGGTGGATCTCGCTGAACGCAAGAAAACCATGACGATTTCCGCCAAAGTCCACGAATGCGGCCTGAAGCGAGGGCTCAACCCTGGTTACCTTGGCAAGGTAGATATTGCCCTTTATCTGTTTGTGA